>WNGR01001271.1_pt1 | contig 28217 bp, 25 predicted proteins | sample 5407581 | NCBI WGS metagenome assembly WNGR01 (sample SAMN13153383, study PRJNA577476) | soil metagenome | isolation source: 80 cm soil or saprolite under Garry oak tree replicate 2 | place: USA:California | collected 2016-06-15
TCCGCACCGGCGCAAGGCTTGCGCGCGCGGCCGGGCTCGAGGTCCATGCCGGGCACGGGCTCAACTATGCGACCGCCGAGACGATTGCTGCCTTGCCCGAGATCGTCGAGCTCAATATCGGCCATTTCCTGATCGGGGAGGCGGTATCGGTGGGGCTTGGCGAAGCGGTCAGGACCATGCGCGCTGCCATGGACCACGGACGCACCAGGGCCAAGTCATGATCATCGGCATCGGCTCCGACATCGTCGACGTGCGCCGCATCGAGCGGGTGATCGAGCGCCACGGCGAGCGCTTCCTTGCCCGCATCTTTACCGAGACCGAGCGCGCCAAGGCCGACGGCCGGGCCCGGCGGTTCGAAACCTACGCCAAGCGTTTCGCCGCCAAGGAGGCCTGCGCCAAGGCGCTCGGCACCGGCCTGCGCGCGGGCGTCTTTTGGCGCGACATGGGCGTGGTCAACCTGTCCTCGGGGCGGCCAACGATGGAGTTGACGGGCGGGGCGCTCAGGCGCCTTCAGGCGATCACCCCCAAGGCTTGCGAGGCGAGAATCGACATCACCATCACCGACGAGGGACCGATGGCGCAGGCCTTCGTCGTCATCTCGGCCATTCCGCGCGGCTGACTGGCGGAAGGCGCGCATCACCGGCTGGCGCCGCGGCGGCTCTCCCGGCGCAAAGCGACTCCGACCTGGTCTTGGTTTTGGGCAACGAATTCCGTATTTATGGGAAGATTCCACCCCGCCGATCACGGCATTTTGCTTCCGCATTCGACCGCGAACGGCTGCCTGCGCTCCGTTGGGACGCAGCGGGCGGAATCAACGCTCGGTGAAGGCGCCTGCGCCAGCCCCCTAGGCTAGGGATTAAGCGATTGAAATCTTGAGGGAATCCTTTTGGCGAGGCACTCCCACAAAATTCTGCGGGTTCAATTGCGCCCCGCCGCCTCACCGGTTAGAAGGCTTTGCGGGGCGCGCATGCGACGGACCAGAGGCACATGAGTTTGACCACGGGTGCAAAACGAAGAGAAGGCGGCATCGCCGAGACCGGGCGCGTGATCTTTCACGCCCTCATCATCGCCCTGATCATCCGTACCTTCCTGTTTCAGCCCTTCAACATTCCATCGGGCTCGATGAAGGAAACTCTGCTGGTCGGCGATTATCTGTTCGTGTCAAAATATTCCTACGGCTACAGCCATTATTCGCTGCCATTCTCACCCCCCTTGTTCTCCGGGCGCATCTGGTCGGGCGCCCCTGCGCGCGGCGACGTCGTCGTCTTCAGGCTGCCCAAGGACGATTCGACCGACTACATCAAGCGCGTCATCGGCCTTCCCGGGGACCGCATCCAGATGATCGACGGCATCCTCCACATCAATGGCGAGCCGGTGAAGCGCGAGCGCATCGATGACTTCATCGAGACCGAGGAAGGCAGCCGCACCACCCGGGTCAAGCGCTGGCGGGAGACGCTGCCCAATGGGGTGACCTACACGACCCTCGACCTGATCGACAATGGCTTCTACGACAACACCCCGGTCTACGAGGTTCCGCCCGGCCATTACTTCATGATGGGCGACAACCGCGACAATTCGACCGACAGCCGCGTGCTCAGCCAAGTCGGCTATGTCCCGCTCGAGAACATCGTCGGCCGCGCGCAGATCATCTTCTTCTCGATCCAAGAAGGCGAGCATGCCTGGGAAGTCTGGCGCTGGCCGTGGTCCGTGCGCTGGGGCCGGCTGTTGAGGATCGTAAGGTAATCCGCCCAGCCGCCGGCCGCCCGGCGCGGTATGACGAACGAACGGCGATGCGCGCGGTCACCGAGGCAAAACGGGAGGAAGGTGGATTTGCGAGCACCGTCCGATTTTGGCTCAGCGTCCTGATTCTCGTTCTGTTTGCCCGCAGCTTCCTGTTTCAGCCGTTCCACATCCCGTCGGGGTCGATGAAGGCGACGCTGCTCATCGGCGACTCGCTGATGGTGTCGAAATATCCCTACGGGTACAGCCATTATTCGCTGCCGTTCTCGCCGCCGCTGTTTTCGGGCCGCATCCTCGCCGGGCAACCGCGGCGCGGCGACGTCGTAGTTTTCCGCCTGCCCCGCGACGACTCGTCGGACCTCATCAAGCGCCTGATCGGGCTCCCGGGCGACCGCATCCAGATGATCGGGGGCCTCCTCCACATCAATGGCGAGGCGGTCAAGCGGGAAGCGGTCGACGAATTCGTCGACAGCGAGGATGGCGGCATGGGCCCGGTGAGGCGCTGGCGCGAGACGCTGCCGAACGGGGTGAGCTACACTACCCTCGATATCATGGACAATGGCCCGCTCGACGATACGCCGGTCTATGTCGTCCCGGCGGGCCACTATTTCATGATGGGGGACAACCGCGACGATTCGCTCGACAGCCGCGTCCTCGACGAGGTCGGCTACATACCGTTCGAGAACATTGTCGGCCGTGCCGAGATCATCTACTTCTCGATCGGGGAGGGCGCCCGCGCCTGGGAGGTCTGGCGCTGGCCCTCGGCGCTCCGCTGGCACCGCTTCTTTACGATCGTCCGATGAGCCGCAAGCCAAAGGCCAAGAGCCTCTCGGCTCCGTCGCCAGGACCCGAACTGTCCGCGGACAGCGAGGCGAGCAGTCGCGCCGTGGCGGAATCGGCCGCGCTTGAAGCGAAAGGCCGCGCCGCCGCCGAACCTGTCGCGCCGGAAGCGAAAGAGCCGAAGCGCCGCCGGCGCAGCGCCACCGGTTTCGACGACCGCATCGGGTACCGGTTCAGCAATCCGGCGCTCCTGGAACAGGCGCTCACCCATATTTCCGCCCTGACCGGCGCGCGCAACCGCGCCGGCAGCTATCAGCGGCTCGAATTCCTCGGCGATCACGTGCTCGGCCTCGTGGTCTCCGACATGCTGTTTCGGACCTTTCCCAAGGCCGACGAAGGGGAGATGTCGCGCCGGCTCGCCGACCTCGTGCGCAAGGAGGCATGCGCGGACGTTGCGCGCTCGATCGATCTCGGCGCGGCGATCAGGCTCGGGGCGTCCGAGAACAATGCGGGCGGGCGCCACCGTACCGCCATCCTCGCCGACGTTTGCGAGGCGCTGATCGGGGCCGTGTTCGTCGACGGCGGCTACGCGGCGGCCTCGGAACTGATCGGCCGGCTGTGGGAGGCGCGCATGCGCGCGCCCGCGCGGCCGTTGCGGGACGCCAAGACTGTGCTTCAAGAATGGGCGCAGGCGCGCGGCCTCCCCACCCCGGCCTATCGCGAGGTCGAGCGGACCGGGCCCGACCATGATCCCGAGTTCCGCGTCACTGTCGAGCTTCCCAACCGCGCGCCGGCGGAAGGGCTCGGCCGCTCCAAGCGCGCGGCCGAGCAGGCCGCCGCCGCCGCCATGCTGACCCGCGAGGGCATCAAGGCGGAACGCCTCGATGGCTGAGCCCGCGGCCGGCGCGCCGCAGGAGAGGCGTTGCGGCTTCGTTGCCCTCATCGGCGCGCCCAATGTCGGCAAGTCGACGCTCATCAACGCGCTCGTCGGCACCAAGGTCACAATCGTCTCCCATAAGGCGCAGACGACCCGCGCTCCGCTGCGCGGGATTGCGACTGCGGGCGATGCGCAGCTCATCTTCATCGACACGCCGGGCATCTTTCACTCCCGCCGCCGGCTCGACCGCGCCATGGTCACCGCCGCCTGGGCCGGCGCCCATGATGCCGACATCGTCGGTGTGGTTGTCGATGCCAAGCGTGGGATCGACGACGAGACCGGCTCGCTCCTTGCCCGGCTCGTCGACGTGCGGCGGCCAAAACTCCTCATCCTCAACAAGGTGGACTTGGTGGAAAAGCCGGCGCTTCTGACGCTTGCGCAAGGCGCGAACGAGCAGGTTTCGTTTCAGGAGACTTTCATGATCTCGGCGCTCACCGGCAACGGGGTCGGCGACCTCAGGCATTGGCTCGCCACCCATGTGCCGGCCGGGCTCTGGCACTATCCCGAGGACCAGATCACCGACGCGCCGCTGCGGCAGCTCGCTGCGGAGATCACGCGCGAGAAGCTCTATTTGCGCCTGCACCAGGAGCTGCCCTATCAGTCGACGGTCGAGACCGATCAGTGGAAGGAGCTCAAGGACGGCTCGATCCGGATCGAACAGACGATCTATGTCGAGCGCGAGAGCCAGCGCAAGATCGTGCTGGGAAAGGGTGGCCAGACCATCAAGGCGATCGGCGCCGAGGCGCGGCGCGAGATTGTCGCAATTGTAGAACACCCCGTGCATCTGTTTCTCTTCGTGAAGGTGCGCGGGGGCTGGGGCGACGATCCGGAACGTTACCGCGAGATGGGGCTGGAGTTTCCGAAGGAGTAGCGCCGCGATGCGCAGGAACCTTGCCCACTTTTGACCTTCCTGCGGGTGAATTTCCGATCGGCTGCGGAGCGCCATGGGAGGCATGACGATGGGAAACCCAAGGCTGTCGCGGTCTGTTGGCCTGATGATCGGCTCCGTGTGTGGCACCCTGGTGTTCGTCACGGCACCGGTTGTGATCGCGGGCTACGCCTTGGCCCAGAATCTCCCAAGGCTCCAGACAAACGAGGCTTATGTGGAATCGGTGACGCGGGAGACTGCGCTCGCGGTCGAGGATCCGATGGCGGTGTTCGGCTTCGTGTTTGGCAGCCTGCCCGACCGGGTGAAGGTCTATCCAACGGAGAACTACTACTATTTCACCTTCAGCCATAACGGCGTCGGCTATGCCGGCAATATCCGCATCGAGCCGGACGACCGCGGCGGGGTCAAGGTGCACTTCGACTATTACGAAGACCTCTCGCCATGGCGCGAGGAAACACCGTCGCGGTACCAGCTGCTTGATGCGTCCAAGGGCGTGACGATAGAACTGATCGAGCCGCTGATCTATCGAATGTCCTATCACGAAAAGACCGTCGTCTTTGCCCTCAACGATCTGTCACAGGTGAGCCCGCCGGCCGCGGCAATGGGGCCAAACGAGAGGTTTATCGGGCCGATTTTCGACGAGTCCGGCATTCGTTTCTTCCTGGTCTACAATGCCAAGCTCAAGATCTTTCACTACTTGCTCGATGAGACGGTAAAGGTTGCCGACGAATTCTTCACCAGCGGGCGCGGGGGCCGCATCCTTGTCGGCAAACGCACGGGTTTTGCGTTCTATCGCGATCACCGTCGCGAGCGAAAAATTCTGATCGGTGTCAACCGCGGCAACGTCATGGTGAACAATTACTTCGATGGTCCGTTCGACCAGTTGCCGGACAACTTCATCAAGGGGGAAGCGTTGCGCGAGGCCATTCTTGCGGTAGCCCCCTCTCTGAAGGGCAAGATCGATCGCTTCGGCAGCTCGCCCGACGGCGAGTGGCGCTTCATGATCGATCCGTATATGTCCTACGACGCGCTCGCCGAGCTTGAAGTCTTTCACAAATGTGCAGCTGGCAGGGTCCGCTCGCCGTCATATTACAAATGCTTTGTCCTCGATGAGGCTCCGGGTGCCCGCCCTGGCTCACCGCCGGTCGCCAAGTTGGGACCGGCCCATGTGCGCAAGTCAGGAGTGGTCGAGCGGCCCGCAAATCAACGCTAACGACCGGGCAGCGAGCTCTGGGCGAACGCCGCGGTTGACGGCGGTGCTCGGCTACCCAAGGGGATAATCGCCGCCGGATGAAACAGCGGGCCGGCCACTTTGCGCGGACCAGCCCGCTGCCGATCAGTTTCTGCCAGCTGGAGCGGCCTTAGCAGAACACCAGGCGGCTCGACCCACGCAGGTGGCAGCGTTCGCCCCGACCACCACCACGGCTGCCCCACCGCCAGTGCGGCCCCCTGCTCCCGAAGCGCCAGTGTCCCCCGCTCCGGAAGCGCCAGTGCTGCACCTGGGTGACCGAATCGGTGATGCCGATCGCCTCGCCGATCGCAATACCGTTTGCCGGCGCAGCAATGGAGCCCGAAGTACCGATCAGGCCGATGCCCAAGGCCAGAAGCATGGCGACGAAAATTGCACGCATAGTTGTTTCCTCCTGTCCTGCCATTAAAGGGAGAGGCATCAGCCGAAGAGCTTCTCCCGGCATTTGCACCACGGCGGTCGCGTCTGGCGATTGCCGGTTCGGCTGATCGTACGGGCCAGAGAATCCGTCCCGTTTGTCGATCTCGGCGCCGCAGATTTGGACTCGGCTGCGGCTTCAAGTCTTCTTACCACAGCCACTATAATCGAATGACCTGGAAAAAGTTGCATTCAACCTTGTTCATCGCTTGTTCATCTGGCTGCTACGCAATACCTATTCGATCCGGGCAAGCAGTCGTTTCCTCTGGTTTTTCCGGACATCCAGGAGGCGCAACAGCACGCATCCTCTGTTGCTCGGCCTCCTGGGCACGCAAGGCGGTGGTGATGCAGTGGACCGATGAAGGCATCGTCCTCGGGGTGAGGCGCCATGGCGAGGCCAATGCCATCCTCGAATTGATGACGCAGGAGCACGGCCGCCATCTCGGCCTGGTGCGGGGAGGGGCGGGATCGCGCCTGCGCCCCGTGCTGCAGCCCGGCAATCGGCTCAAAGCGACTTGGCGGGCGCGGCTCGACGAGCATCTTGGCCTCTATGCCGTGGAAGGGCTCGGCCTCCCGGCAGCCTCTTTCCTCGCCGCCGCCCACGCCGTCTATGGCGTGACCCATCTCGGCGCGCTCTGCCGCCTGCTGCCCGAACGCGATCCGCATCCGCGCATCTATGCCGGGCTCGCGGATGTCCTCGGCCGGCTGGTCGATGCGCGGCTGGCCGGCCCCGAGGTCGTGCGGTTCGAGCTTCGGCTTCTCTCCGAGCTCGGCTTTGGGCTCGACCTTGATCGCTGCGCGGCCACCGGTTCGACCGCAGAGCTCGCCTATGTCTCCCCGAAGACGGGCCGCGCCGTGTCGCGCGAGGCCGGGCGGCCGTGGCAAGACAGGCTCCTGCGCCTTCCAGGCTTTCTCAGCGCAGGCGGGTCTGCCGCGCAGCCGTCCGCCGCCGATCTCGCCGATGGTTTCGCGGTGACGGGTTTCTTCCTGGCGCGCCATGTCCTCGATCCGCGCGGACTTGCGCTGCCGGATGCCCGTAACAGCTTCATCGGTTCGGTGCTGAACGTGAATGACCGCGCGCGTAGCCGCGCGACCTAGCGCAAGACCAGGAGATCGGGCGGCCTCTCGGCCGCCCGACGAAGGTCCACGAGCTTCATCTCATGGGCGCGCGATCATCGATCCTGCCGACTGAATTTGACTTTCTTGCGGTGCGAACTTCGAATCGGCTGCGGGGGACAGCGGGAGGATGTCGATGGGTAACATGAGGCCGTCGCGATGTGCTTGCCTAATGATCGACTCCATGTGCGGGGGGATGCTGATGGCCACAGTGCTGGCTGCGGTTTCGAGCGCGGCCTGGGCTCAGAGCCCGCTCCGCCCGCAACTCGAGACCAACGAGGCCTATGTCGAGGCGGTGACGCGGGAGACCACGTTGGCGGTCGACGATCGGATGGCCGTATTCGGCTTCGTTCTCGACAGCCTCCCCGAACGGGTGAGCGTCTATCCGACGGAGAACTATTACTATGTCAGATTCGCGCACGCAGGCATCCGCTACGCCGGCGATATTCGGCTCGACGCGATGGATCGCGATCAGGGCAAGGTTCATTTCGGCTATTACGAGGAACTGGCGGGGTGGAAGGGCGAAGGCGGCGTCGACGTCGATGTCGTTCTCGATGCGGCGCAGGGTGTCGCCGTGGACCGGCTCGACCGGCTCGTCTATCGCGTGACCTACGGGCAGAAGAGCGTCGTGTTCGCGCTCAACGATCTATCGCAGGTCAAGCCGCCAGCGAACGCGCTCGGGCCGGATGAGAAGTTCATCGGCCCGATCTTCGACGAATCGGCGATCCGCTTTTTTCTCGTCTACAATGCAAAGCTGAGGATCTTCCACTACATCCTCGACGAGACGGTCAAGGTCGCCGACGAATTCATGCCGACCAGGCAGACCGACCGGCTTCTGATCGGAAAGCGTACGGGTTTTGCGTTCTACCGGGACCACAGGCTCGACCGCAAAATCCTGATCGGCGCCTATGAGCTCAATTCGACCGTGAACAATTATTTCGACGGGCCGTTCGACCAATTACCGGAGAATTTCATCGAAGGCGATGCGCTGTACAATGCGATCGTGGCCTCCGACCCCGATGCCAAAGGCAAAATCAATCGCCTAGGTCACTATCTCGATGGGTCCGGCCGCTATTCAATTCATCCCTATCCGCTGTACCGGAAGGAAACCGACCTGCGCGCGGTGCATCGGTGCGCCACAAACAGGCGGATTCCTGCAGCTGCCTATTATGCCTGTTTCGTCTTCGACGAGGACGACCAGCCCAATCCCAGTGCGCAGCCGCAGGCGATGAAAAAGAAATCGAGGCCGCGCGCCATAAGGGAGGTTTCGCAGAGGTAGTCCGCCGAAACAGCGAACTCGGCACCCTCGCCTGGCGCTTGTCCGGCTGATCGTGGCCGGTTCTCGCCGCGGTCAAGAAAAAGGGGCCGGTCGCGCTCGGCGATCCGGCCCCATGACGGGCAGCCCGACTGCCACTTAGTAATGGTGGCAAGACCGGTGCCAGCGGCTGTGACGGTAGTGATTCCGATGGCAGCGCCAACGGCTGTGGTAGCGGGCGACCTCCACGACTGAAAGGTCCTCGATGGCGTTCACGAGACCTGCGCCAGCGACCGGGGCGGCCCGTGAGTCGACCGTACCGACCAGACCCAGGCCCAGGGCCAGAAGCATCGCTACGAGAATTGCACGCATTGGTGTGTCCTCCGTTGTTTGCATCGCGCGCAGCATAGAACAGGGATTCGGAACGGCGCGTGTTTGGGTTGTTCATCGCTTGTTCATCCGGGCTCCACGCGGTACCCCTTCAACATGGGTAAACAGCTGATTCCCCCGCCGCCTTCCGGCAACATCGAGGAGATCGCGCTGCGCGAAGCGCTCGAGGAGCGCTATCTCGCCTATGCGCTCTCCACCATCATGCACCGCGCCCTTCCCGATGCGCGCGACGGATTGAAGCCGGTGCACCGGCGGCTGCTCTTTGCGATGCAGCAATTGCGCCTCGATCCGGGCACGGCATTCAAGAAGTGCGCGCGCGTGGTCGGCGACGTGATCGGCAAGTTCCATCCGCACGGAGACCAGGCGGTTTACGACGCGCTGGTGCGGCTGGCGCAGGATTTCGCCCAGCGCTATCCGCTGGTCGACGGACAGGGCAATTTCGGCAATGTCGACGGCGATAACCCCGCTGCCATGCGCTACACCGAGGCGCGGCTGACCGAGGTCGCGCGGCTTCTGCTCGAGGGAATCGGCGAGGACGCGATCGACTTCCGGCCGACCTACGATGGCTCGGAAGACGAGCCGGTGGTGCTGCCGGGCGCGTTCCCGAACCTCCTTGCCAACGGCTCGCAGGGCATCGCGGTCGGCATGGCAACCGCGATCCCGCCGCACAACGCGGCGGAGCTGTGCGACGCGGCCCTCCACCTCATCGAAACCCCGAATGCCCGCAGCCGCACCCTGCTCAAATATGTGCCCGGCCCCGATTTCCCGACCGGCGGGCTGATCGTCGATTCGCGCGAGACCATCGCCGAAGCCTACACGACCGGCCGCGGCTCCTTCCGCGTGCGGGCGCGCTGGCACAAGGAGGAGACCGGCCGCGGCACCTACGTGGTCGTCGTCACCGAAATTCCGTGGCTGGTGCAGAAAGGGCGGCTGGTCGAGAAGCTCGGTGATCTCGTCAATGAGAGGAAGCTGCCATTGCTCGGCGACATGCACGACGAGTCGGCCGAAGACATCCGCATCGTGATCGAGCCGCGCTCGCGCACGGTCGATCCGGCGCTGCTGATGGAATCGCTGTTCAAGGTCACCGAGCTCGAGAGCCGCATCCCGCTCAACATGAACGTGCTGGTGCAGGGCCGGGTCCCGAAGGTCGTCGGTCTCGCCGAGGCGCTGACCGAATGGCTCACCCACCGGCGCGAGGTGCTGCTGCGACGCGCCAACCATCGCCTCAAGGAGATCGAGCATCGGCTCGAAATGCTCGGCGGCTACCTCGTCGCCTATTTGAATCTCGACAAGGTCATCAAGATCATCCGCAACGAAGACGAGCCCAAGCCGGTGCTGATGAAGACGTTCAAGCTCTCGGAGGTGCAGGCGGACGCGATCCTCAACATGCGGCTGCGCAACCTGCGCAAGCTCGAAGAGATGGAGATTCGGAGCGAGGACAAGGAGCTTCGCGCCGAGCGCAAGTCGCTGCAAGCTCTCATCGGCTCGGAGAAGGCGCAGTGGCAAAAAGTTGCCGACGAGATCAAGAAAATCCGCGCGACCTTCGGGCCGAAGACTCCGCTCGGCAAGCGCCGCACCGGGTTCGCCGAAGCCCCCGAGCATGACGAGGCGGCGATCGAGGAGGCGCTGGTCGAGCGCGAGCCGGTCACCGTGGTCGTGTCCGAGAAGGGCTGGATCCGCGCGCTCAGAGGCACCGTCGCCGATCTCTCGGGCATCGCCTTCAAGGCCGACGACAGCCTGAAGTTCGCGTTCCCCGCCGAGACGACGTCGAAATGCCTCGTGTTCGCCAGCAACGGCCGATTCTACACGCTCGATGCCGCGAAACTTCCCGGCGGGCGCGGGCATGGCGAGCCGATCCGGCTGTTCATCGATCTCGAACAGGAGGCCGACCTCGTCGCTGTCTTCCGGCATCAAGGCGGGCGGAAGTTCCTGATCGCGAGCGTGCAGGGACGCGGCTTCGTCGTCCCCGAGGACGAATGCCTGGCCAATACCCGCAAAGGCAAGCAGGTGCTCAATGTCGCCCCGCCCGACGCCGCCCGCGCGCTCGCCGTGGTCGAAGGCGAACTCGTCGCCTCGATCGGCGAGAACCGCAAGATGGTGGTCTTCCCGCTCGAGCAGGTGCCGGAATTGGCGCGTGGGCGCGGCGTGCGGCTGCAGCGCTACAAGGATGGCGGGCTCTCGGATCTCAAGACCTTCAAGGCCGAGGAGGGGCTCGGCTGGTTCGACACTGCCGGCCGCGCCTTCTCGCTCACGCTCAAGGAGCTCGCCGACTGGCGAGGCAACCGTGCGGACGCCGGCCGCCTCGCGCCCAAGGGATTCCCTCGCACCAACAGGTTCGGCCAAGGCGGTGCAAACGGGAAGGGCGAAGCCAAATAGTCGCCGAGATCGGTCAACGCTGAGCGGGCAGCGACCTCAGCTTGCGACCAACAGGACCGAGACGGGCGCCTTCTCCAGCACGGCCGCGGCGGTGTCGCCGAAGAACAGCTGGTCGCCGGACCGCCGGCTCACGCCCATGATGATCAGATCGTGGCTGTTGCGCTTTGCCTCGGTGAGGATGGCGTCGTCGGGGGCGACATCGGCGTGCACCGCGGTCTTGATCTTGTAGTCGTACTGGTCCGCAAGCTGGACGATGTCCTTCAAAATGGCGTGCTCCTGTATGCGGGTGCGGAATGTGCGCCGCCGCCCACGCCCGTTCGACCTCGGATTGGAAACGTAAAGCGCCGTGATCTGCCCCTCGACCACGCGCGCGAGCGCGAGCGCGATCTCGGCTGCACGGCGCGACACGTCGGTGCCGTTCACGGGGACCAGAATGTGCAGCGGGCTTTGCTCAGGCTCCTTGAGATGAAGGCCCTTGCCGACCACGATCGCGAGCGGGCCTTCGAAGGCGGAGGCGATGCGGCTCACGTCCGGGGGGAGGGCGCCATTCTTCGCGCGGCTGTTGTCGACCCCGATGACCAGGAGGTCGTAGCCTTTCCTGGCCTCGCGGGCGACGGCCTCCTTGGTCGGGGCGCCGAGCTTGCGGACGGTGATGTCGACCGCCGCCGGCTCGTCTTCCTTTGGCTGCGACTTTTTGGTGTCCTCGGCCGCCGCCTTCACGGTCTCCTCGGCGCGACCGCTGCGCTCGCGCTCCTCCTTCCCTTCCATCGTGTTGGCCCCTCGCTGCCGATTCGACGATAGCGGCAGGACCGTGATCGGTATGCCCCGGGTACCGGCGAGGAGGCCGGCGAGACGCGACGCGAACTTTCCGTTGGCGCTCTCATCCACGGCAAGCAGCAACCGTTCGAGATTCGGCACGAATCCCTTGGCCTCGATCTCTTCGCGTTCGAGTCGCTCCTTCTCGGATTTTCCCATCGGTACGCGCGACAGGCTCCAGCGCAGCATGGGAGGCATCGCCATTGTGGTAGTCACGGCCATGGCGACGATCATGGTGTAGAGATTCTGGCTGAGCGCGCCCATCGAGAGGCCGATGGTGGCAACGATCACCTCGGTCGAGCCGCGCGCATTCATGCCGCAGGCGAGCGCGAGCGCCTCGCGCCGGGTGAGGCCGCCGAGCTCTCCGCCGATGAATGCGCCCGCGAACTTGCCGATGCTCGCGATCGCGATCAGGCCGAGCGCCAGCAGCAGGAGAGTCGGGTCCCTGAGGATGGTCAAATCCGTGCCGAGGCCGGCGATGCCGAAGAAGACGGGCATGAAGAACGCCACGATCAGCCCGCGGAGCTGCTCATCGATATGTTTGGTCAGGATCGGCGATTCGCCGATGAGCACCCCCGAGACGAAGGCCCCGAGCACCGTGTGGACGCCGATGAAATGCGTGGTCAACGCCATGCCGCCCATGATCACCAGAATGGTGGTGATCACGGGAAAATCGGTTTCGAAATTGTCGTTGGCCCAGCGGATCAAATAGAACACGATCCGGCGGCCGATGGTGAAGCTTCCGATCAGGAACACGGCGGTCCCGATGACGCTCTTGCCGACGCTCGCGAGGTCGATCTCGCCCGCGTCCGCGAGGCTGAAGGTGATCGCGATGATGATCCAGCCGATGGTGTCCTCGCAGATCGCGGAGGACACGATCACCTGGCCGAGATCGCGGCGGGTGAAGCCCATCTCCCGCACGATCGCGGCCACGATCTTGATCGAGGAAATCGCGAGCGCGGTGCCGAGGAAGAGCGACGTCAGCAGGCGCTTGTCTGGATCCGGCAGCAAGAACTCAGGCATCAACCAGCCGACCGCGACTCCGCAGGCGAAGGGCACGGCAACGCCGGTGAGCGAGATGCTGATGGCGGCGCGGCCGACCTTGCGCACCAGCTTGAGATCGGTCTCCATCCCGGTCAGCAGCAGCAACAACAGGATGCCGAACTGGGAGATGGCATCGATCATCGCCTTCTGTTCTCTCGTCGCGGGGAAAATCCAATGCTGAAGCTCTGGCCAAAGCCAGCCGAGCACCGAGGGCCCGAGCAGGATGCCGGCGAGCAATTGCCCCATGACCGAGGGCTGCCCGATTCGGTTCATCGCCTCGCCGAGCAGGCGCCCGGCCAGCATCAGGACGACGAGTTGGGCCAGGAAGACGACTTCCGAGGGGCCTCTCGATCCCTCCTCGGCGAGCGCCGCACCGGCGCCGACGAGGAGAATGGCGCCGCCATAAACAAATGGGCGCAGGGGGCCGGGCCGGCCCAGGGTCGGCTTGGCAGGCCGAATTCCACGCTGTCGGGGGCCTCGATTGGGAGCGATCGAAGCGACTGGGGTGCGCTTGTTCATCGGGTATCAGCCCCGCCCGCTCTCCAAGCCCTCAGCCTGGCGATTCGTTCCAGCCTTTCAAGGGGTTTGGCGGCAGCAGCTACAGCCAAGCCGGCTGAATGGCCGTGCAATTGCAAATTATTTGCAACAAGGATAAGAATGCGCCCGGAGTCCTGCGCATGGCCATCTCGACCCTGCCGCAAGAGCAATCGCGCGTCTCGGAAACGGGGTGGCGGCGGCAACGCGGCACCCAGTCATTGTCGGAAGTCTTCGGCACCATTGCCACCCGCCCGCAGGGGCCGCTGTGGAAGAAGCTGCTGGCATTTCTCGGGCCCGGTTATCTGGTCGCCGTCGGCTACATGGATCCCGGCAACTGGGCGACCTCGCTCGCGGGCGGATCGAAATTCGGCTATTCGCTGCTCTCGATCGCGCTGCTTTCGAACTTGATGGCGATCTTGCTGCAGGCGCTGTGCACGCGACTGGGCATCGGCGCCGGCCGCGATCTCGCGCAAGCCTGCCGGGACGCCTTCCCGCGGGCGGTGTCATGGCCGCTCTGGGTACTGGCCGAGATCGCGATCTGCTCCACCGACCTCGCCGAGGTGATCGGCACGGCCATCGGCTTCAATCTTCTGTTCGGCATTCCACTCGAGATCGGGGTCATCATCACCGCGCTCGATGTCTTTCTGGTGCTATGGATGCAGCACCTCGGCTTCCGCTGGGTGGAAGCCTTCATCGTGACGCTCCTTGGCGTCATCGCGGCCTGCTTTTCGGTGCAGATCGCGCTCGCCCATCCTGACTGGCGCGCCGTGATTCTCGGCTTTGCCCCGACCATCGACATCGTTACCAATCCGGACATGCTTTATCTCTCGCTCGGCATCCTCGGCGCGACCGTGATGCCGCACAATCTCTATCTTCATTCCGGCGTGGTGCAGACGCGCCGTTTCGGCGACGGCATCGAGGAGCGGCGCGAGGCGATCAAGCTGGCAACGATCGATTCCACCCTTGCGCTGATGTTCGCGCTCTTGATCAATGCGTCGATCCTGATCCTGGCGGCGGCGACCTTCAACAAAGCGGGGCAAACGGACGTCGCCGAGCTCGACCAGGCGCATTCGTTCCTGGCGCCGCTCCTCGGCTCCGCCATCGCGCCGACTTTGTTCGGGATCGCGCTCTTGTGCTGCGGAATGAACTCGACCGTGACCGCAACGCTCTCCGGCCAGATCGTGATGGAGGGATTTCTCGACATCCGCCTGCCGGGCTGGGCGCGGCGACTGATCACGCGCGCGATCGCGATCGTGCCGGCGGCCATCGGCACCATCTGGTACGGCGAGAAGGGGACGGCCCAGCTCCTGATTCTCAGCCAGGTGATCCTGAGCCTACAGCTTCCGTTTGCGATCGTGCCACTGGTGATGTTCACCGCCGACCGGCGCAAGATGGGCGAGCTGGTCGCGCCGCGCTGGGTGACCGCGCTGGCGGCGCTGGTCGCCGCCGTCATCATCGTGCTCAATGTGAAGCTCTTGTACGACCAGCTTGTCGGCTGAAGCGGGGTCGGTCAGCGCTCGACCCGCTGCCAGCCCTCGGCGGTGAGCCGCTCCTGCGGCAGGAAGCGGCCTTTGTAGTCCATCTTGCGCGAGCCCTCGACCCAATAGCCGAGATACACATAGGCCAGGCCCATGCGCCGGGCGCGTGCGATGTGGTCGAGGATCATGAAGGTGCCGAGCGAGCGCGGGGCCTCCGCGGCCTCGAAGAAGGAATAGACCATCGACAGCCCATCCCCGAGCACATCGGTGAGCGCGACCGCCAAAAGGTCGCCTGCGCCCCGGCCATTGATCGAGCTGTCGGGCCCCCGCCGCCGGTATTCGACCATGCGGGTCTCGACATGGCTGTCCTCGACCATCATGGCGTAATCGAGCACGGTCATGTCGGCCATGCCGCCGTCGCGGTGGCGCGAATCGAGATAGGACCGGAAAACCGAATACTGCTCGGAGGTCGGCACCCCCACTCGCATTTCGCCGACGATATCCCGGTTGCGCTCGGCGATGCGCCGCATGCTCCGCGTCGGCCGGAAATCCTCGGCCACGACCCGCACCGAGACGCAGGCGCGGCAGTTCTCGCAGGCCGGGCGGTAGGCGATCGATTGGCTGCGGCGGAAACCGCCGTGGGTGAGGAGATCGTTGAGCTCGCCTGCCCGCTCGCCGACGAGATGCGTGAACACCTTGCGCTCCTCGTGGCCGGGCAGATAGGGGCACGGCGAGGGCGCGGTGAGGTAGAACTGCGGGGTGTTGCGCGAGTGCTGGGTCACAGGGGTTCTCGGCGGCGGCTCCTCCAACCGACGGGGGCTAGGATCGCCCGCCGAGCGCTTCCAGTCAAACGCCTTGGTTCGCTTAACCGCCCCACCGCGCCTTGCTCAGGAGTGCCGCCCGGGCCACGTTGTTGATGACAATCGTGCCGACCAGGATGTCGTGCAGGAGGCGCCGGCGCTCGTTGAAGAACCCGACCAGCAGAATGAGCGGAGTCAATACCGAGACGGTGATCCAAAAGACGACCGCATGCACGGCCCCGAGCACGAAATAGGCCGGCGCCCCGTACCAAGTGCGCATTTCGATGTCCATCACCCGCATGCCGATGGTCGCCGAGGCAGGCCCGCCGAAGGTCAGCCCGTAATAGGCGATCGCCCAAATCACGGCCGCGGGCGACAGCAGCTTGAACAGCACCCAGCCGATCCCAAACGTGATGAAGCCGAACATGAAGATGAAGATGGCCGCGAACAGCACCGGTATCGCGATGATCACGACGTCGATGATGAAGGCGATGAAGCGGCGCGCCAGCACGCCCTCGAACAGCTCGGGATTGGCGGCCGGATCGTAGGCGTGCGGCTTGAGGTCGATCGACACGCCGATCCGCCGGGGTCCGCTGTCGGGCATGGCCAGATTCCTTGCTATCCTCGCGTCGAATCCACCGCCAGATGGAGAGTAGACTGGCTCGACGCAAGAGGCACGGGCGATTTGCGGGGCATGCTGCGTCTGGCCGTGGTCGCGCCTCGCAACGATCGGCCGGCCGGGAAAGAGGGGGAGGGATGACCGTCACGCTTGCCGACATCGAGGCGGCCCGCCGCGCCATCGCCGGCCATGTGGTGCGCACGCCGATGCTGCCGGCGCCAAAACTCTCCGCGCTGACCGGCGCCTCGGTCGCGGTCAAATACGAGAATCTGCAGGTCACGAACTCGTTCAAGGAGCGGGGCGCCCTCAACAAGCTCGCGTCGCTCACACGGGCCGAGCGCGAGCGGGGCGTCATTGCCATGTCGGCGGGCAACCACGCCCAGGCGGTCGCCTATCACGCTCGGCGCCTTGCCATTCCGGCGATCATCGTCATGCCGGTGACGACCCCGTTCGTGAAGGTGGAGGCAACGCAGGCGCATGGCGCCGAGATCGTGCTCGAGGGCGAGACGCTCTCGGAGGCGCAGGCGCGCGCCGAAACGATCGCGCGCGAGCGCGGCCTGACCTTCGTCCACCCCTATGACGACGCGCTGGTGATCGCGGGCCAAGGGACGATCGCGCTGGAAATGCTGGAGGAGGCGCCCGACCTCGACCTCCTGGTGATCCCGATCGGCGGCGGCGGGCTCATCGCCGGCAACGCGGTGGCGGCGCGGGCGGTGAGGCCCTCGATCGAGATCATCGGGGCGGAGGCGGCACTCTATCCATCGTTCTGGAACGCGTTGCGCGGGGACAATCGTCCGCTCGGCGGGCCGACGCTCGCGGAAGGCATCGCAGTCAAGAAGGTCGGCGCCTTGACGCTGCCGATCGTGCGCGATCTGGTCGCCGAAATCGTGCTGGTCGACGAGGCCCATCTCGAGCGCGCGGTCAATGCCTATCTCACCCTGCAGAAGACGATGGCGGAAGGCGCGGGCGCGGCGGGGCTCGCCGCCATGCTGGTCGGGCCGGAGCGGTTTCGCGGCCGCAACGTCGGGCTGATCCTGTGCGGGGGCAACATCGACCCGCGCATCCTCGCCTCGGTCATGGTCCGCGAGCTCGAGCGCGAGAACCGCATCGTCTCCTTCCGCCTCACCATCCCCGACCGGCCCGGGATTCTCGGCCAGATCGCCACCAGGCTCGGCCAGCTCGGCGCCAACATCCTCGAAGTCGACCACCGCCGCCTCTTTCTCGACGTGCCGGCCAAGGGCGCAAGGCTCGATGTCACGGTCGAGACGCGGGACCGGGCGCATGGGGAGGAGATTTTCGGGGTGCTCGAAAAGGAAGGCTATCAGCCGGTCCGCATCGAGGCGGCAACCGCGATGGAGTGAGATTGGAATCGCCCCGTCCCCGCCTTCTTGTTTTGGTACTTCCGGTTGGCGCCCGATGGCGACATGATCCCGCCAGAGTCAGAGTCCACGAATCACCCTCGCTGAGGGGCTTTAGCGTTGCGCGAGAAAGAGCTTCGCATTGCGCTCGTCTGCTTCGGCGGCGTTTCGCTCGCCGTCTACATGCATGGGATCAGCAAGGAAATCCTGAAGCTGGTGCGCGCCTCAAGCGCGCTGCACGCGATTTCCGACCGGGGGAAGCGCGCCCAGGCCTCGTTCCTCGATCAGCGCGATCGGGGCGACCCCGAATATGACACCGAGTCGGTCTATTTCGATCTCTTGCGCGAGATCGGCCGCGATGTGGAGCTGCGGGTGGTCGTCGACATCATCGCCGGCGCCTCGGCGGGCGGCATCAACGGAACCATGCTGGCGCGCGCCCTGTCGCACGATTTGCCGATGGGGGCGCTGCGCGGCCTGTGGCTCGACAATGCCGATGTCTCGGTCCTGCTTTCGCCCGAGACGCGCGCCGGGGCCTGGAGCAAGTGGTTTCTCAAGCCGGTCCTGTGGGGCGCGGCTGCGACCGGCATGCTGCGTTCGATCAGGGATTTCGAGGTCCGCCAGAAGCTGTCGCTGTTCGTTCGCTCGCGCTGGTTTCGACCCCCGCTGTCGGGACGCATCATGGCCGGACTGATGTACGACGCGGTCACCTCGATGGGGGCGCCGAAGCGCGCCACGGCCTCGCTGCTTCCATCCGGACACACCCTCGACCTGTTCGTGACCCTCACCGACTATTACGGCTATCATCAGCTCGTTCAGATCCACGATCCCCCGCTCATCCACGAGCTCGACCATCACCACGTGCTGCGGTTCAGCTATCGCCGCCGGCCGAACGGCGAGGTCGAAAGCGATTTCGATCTCGACAATGCGCCCGCGCTCGCCTTCGCCGCGCGCGCCACCTCGTCCTTCCCGGGCGCCTTCCCGCCGGCGCGGATCGTGGAGATGGACGAGGTCGTGGCGCAAAGTCTGTGCACCTGGCCGCGGCGCGCCGAGTTCATCGCGCGGGCCTTTCAGCACCACCTCCAAGCGGGCGTCGATCCGACCATGGCATCTTTCATCGACGGCGCGGTCCTCAACAACCGGCCGTTCCAGGAGGCGATCTCGGCCATTCACGGCCGCCCCGCCTACCGCCGGGTCGATCGCCGGCTGGTCTATATCGAGCCGCATCCGGCGCCCCCGGTCATGCCCGCCCGCCGCAAGGCGCCGGGTTTTTTTGCGACGCTGCGCGGCGCCATGTCGGACATTCCGGCCTCCCAGCCGGTCACCGACGAACTCAACTGGGTGGTCGATTTCAACGATCGGGTGCGGCGGCTGCGAGCCATCATCGACAGCGCGCGGCCGCAGATCAGCCAGCTCGTCGCCAGGGTCATCAGCGCGCAATTCGACGGGCCGACCTCGACCAACGGGCTTCGGGCCTGGCGCGAGCAGGTGAACTCGCAGGTCGCGCGCGATGCGGGCTTTGCCTATCAGGCCTATGTCCGCCTCAAGCTCGCCTCGGTGCGCGCCTTCGGCGCCCAGTTGATCGTCAAGCTCCGCGGCGCGCCGGCGCAATCGCCGTTGTCGCGCCTGGTCGCCGAGATCATCGATGCCTGGGCGCTGCGCAAGGGGATCGTGTACGAGCGGGCCGACAGCGAAGCGCTCGAGTTCGAGGTCTCGACCGCGGACCACCTTCCCGGCTGGGTCAAGTATCTGCTCGCCTTCGATGTCAAATACCGCGAGCGGCGCCTGCACTTCCTCATCGAAGGGCAGAACCGGCTGTACGAGTTGCTCGATCAGGAGCGCTTCGCGGGCCTCGACCCGCTGGTGGTCGACCGCCTGAAGCGGGAATTCTATGGTCGCCTCGACGCGCTGCGCCAGCGCGAGAATACCGGCTACTACAGCGCGGATGTGCGGGCTCTGGTGGCCGACATCTTCCCGGCCGCGCCGTCGGCCGCCGAGGTCAAGAATCTGCAAGCTTACGCAACTTCATTCGTCGATCATTCCTTCGCCAAGATCGATCGGCTGATCGAGCAGCTGGCGGCCGAAATCGATCTTGCCGCCAGCACGCGCGACATCGACGACCTCTTGGCGGCGCTCGATCCGGCCGAATGGCATCCCGAGGCACGGCGCGAGGTGTTGGTCAATTATCTGGGCTTTCCGTTCTGGGACGTGCTCACCTTCCCGATGACCAGCGCACGCGAGATCGGCGAGCTCAACGAGATCCTGGTCGACCGCATCAGCCCGCAAGACGCATGTGCGCTCAAGGGCTTCGACGGGATCGGCAGCCTCAAGGGGGTCGGATTTGCCCATTTCGCGGCCTTCCTCTCGCGCGCCTACCGCGAGAACGATTATCTGCTCGGCCGGCTGCATGCGGTGGATCGGCTGATCGATATCGTCTGCGACTCGGCGGGGGCCGAAAGCTCGAGCAAGATCGACATCCTGGCGCTCAAGCAGAGGGCGTGTGCGCAGGTCCTGGATGCCGAGGAATCCCATCTCGGCCAAAGCAAGGAGCTGATCGACGCATTGCGCCGCTGCGTCGAAGCGCTGGCCTGATCCGATGAATGTAGTTTGGGTCGAGCTCTTGCGAGACCCAACACCGATCCGCATTCGCGGTTGTCGGGTCTCGCGCCCGCGGTCGCGATCTTGGTGAGATCGAGGACGCTCGACCCAACCTACGATGCTTCGGCCGCGACCATTTCGGGGCCATCGCCGTTCAGGACTGCTTGAGCTTCTCGGCCGCCCGCGGCGCGAAATAGCTGAGCACGCCGGCGGCGCCCGCGCGCTTGAAGGCGATCAGGCTTTCCATCATCGCCTTGTCGCCGTCGAGCCAGCCGTTCTGCGCCGCCGCCATGATCATCGCGTATTCGCCCGAGACCTGATAGGCGAAGGTCGGCATGCCGAAGGCATCCTTCACCCGGCGCAGCACGTCGAGATAGGGCATGCCGGGCTTCACCATCACCATGTCGGCGCCTTCGAGGATGTCGAGCTCGACCTCCCGCAGCGCCTCGTCGGTGTTGGCCGGGTCCATCTGATAGGTGCGCTTGTCGCCAGTGAGTGTGGTCGACGAACCGACGGCGTCGCGGAACGGACCATAGAAGGCGGAGGCATATTTCGCCGCATAGGCCATGATCGACACTTCGGTGAAACCGGCCTGATCGAGCCCGGCGCGGATCGCGCCGACCCGCCCGTCCATCATGTCGGAGGGCGCGATGATGTCGGCGCCCGCCTCGGCCTCGACCAGCGCTTGGCGCACCAGCACCGCGACCGTCTCGTCGTTGATGATCGTGCCCTCGCGCAAGAGCCCGTCGTGGCCGTGGCTGGTATAGGGATCGAGGGCGACGTCGCAGAGCACGCCGAGCTGCGGCACCACCTGCTTGATCGCGCGGATGGCGCGGCAGACTAAATTGCCGGGATTGAGCGCCTCGGTGCCCTCCTCGTCGCGCAGGTTCGGGTCGGTATAGGGGAAGAGCGCGAGGCATGGGATGCCGAGCTTCGCCGCGCGCTCGGCCTCGCGCACCGCCTCGTCGACCGAAAGCCGCTCGACCCCCGGCATCGAGACGACGGGCGCCCGCGTGCGGGTGCCGTCGACCAGGAACAGCGGCCAGATCAGGTCGTCCAAGGTCAGCGCGTTCTCGCGCACGAGCCGGCGCGCCCAGTCGGCCTTGCGGTTGCGGCGCGGGCGGACCGCGAGATCGAGACCGGCTGCGGACTTCGCCAGCGCCTTGGCCTCGACCGGGGCAAGGCGGGCTTTGGCCTCGATGGGGCGGCCGTATTTGATGGCCATAGACGCCTCCGGATGATAACGCCGTATTTTTAGCCGTTCCACGCGGGCGTTGCCACTCTTTCGACAGGCACTTTCGAGAGAGCGCGTCGACGCCCATTTGAGGGGTCGCTATCGCTCATCGTCGGGCTTGACCGGATCGCAGGGATGGACTTCGAGCTCACCGAGGAGCAGCGCGCGTTCCAGACCACGGCGCGCAACTTCGCGCGCGGGGAAATGATGCCGTTCGCGCGCGAATGGGATGAGAACGAGATTTTTCCGATCGAGACCCTGCGGCGGGCCGCGGCGCTTGGCTTCGGCGGGGTCTGCGTGGGCGACGATGTCGGCGGCGCGGGGCTCTCGCGCCTCGACTCCACCATCATCTTCGAGGAGCTGGCGCAGGGCTGCACCTCGACCGCGGCCTATCTTTCGGTCCACAACATGGTGGCGGGGCTGATCGACAGTTTCGGGAGCGCCGAGCAGCGCCGGCGATGGCTGCCCGATCTCTGCACCATGACCCGGCTCGCAAGCTATTGCCTGACCGAGCCGGACGCGGGCTCGGACGCCGCGAGCCTCACGACCCGGGCGGTGCGCGACCGCGACCACTACGTGCTCGATGGCACCAAAGCCTTCATCTCAGGCGGCGGCGCCTCCGATCTCTATCTGGTGATGGCGCGCACGGGGGAAGCCGGGGCCAAGGGCATTTCCTGCTTCGCGGTCGAGACTGGCACGCCCGGGCTCTCGTTCGGCGCGCCGGAGAAGAAGCTCGGCTGGAAGTCGCAGCCGACCGCCATGGTGATGTTCGAGAACGCTCGCGTGCCGGCGGCGAACCGCGTCGGCGCCGAAGGGGAGGGGTTCAAGATCGCGATGGCCGGGCTCGACGGCGGGCGGCTCAACATCGCCGCCTGCTCGCTCGGGGGCGCCCAGTTCTGCCTCGACCGCACCGTCGCCTATATGAAGGAGAGGAAGCAGTTCGGCCGCCGCCTCGCCGATTTTCAGGCGCTCGCCTTCCGCGTCGCCGACTACGCGACCGGGCTCGAGGCCGCGCGGCTCCTCCTGCGCCGGGCAGCGACCGCGGTCGACAAGCGCGGCGGCGACGCGACCCGGCTTGCCGCCATGGCCAAGCGGCTCGCGACCGACACCGGCTTCGACATCGTCAATGGTTGCCTGCAGCTCCACGGCGGCTACGGCTACCTGCGCGATCATCCGATCGAGCGCGTGCTGCGCGACTTGCGGGTGCATCAGATTCTCGAAGGCACCAACGAGATCATGCGGCTGATCGTGAGCCGTTATATATTTGGTACTTGACGCGCGAGGTGCTCCCCAGCTCACATGGCGATAGTGAGACGTACTTGAAAACCCGCTGCATGATATATTTGGTACTTGAAACCCACGCATTGGAGCGAGGTGCTGCCGATGATGGATGATCCCTCCGAAGCGAGGCAACGCCCTGCGAGCGCGGGGCAAGAGCCGGCACGCTACGACCGCGACCTCTATTCCTGGGCGGTCGAGCAGGCGGCCTTGCTGCGCTCCGGCCACATCGCCGAAGCGGACGCTCTCAACATCGCCGAGGAGCTCGACGACGTGGGCAACGAGCAATATGACAAGCTGGAAAGCGCGCTGCGTGTGGTCCTGCTGCATCTCCTGAAATGGGACCATCAGCCCCGGCGGCGCTCTCGCAGTTGGTGGTCGAGCATCGGCGTACAACGCAATCAGATCCACAGGGTGCTTCGTAAGAACCCCGGCCTCAAGCCTCACATCGATGAGGCTGTGGCCGAAGGCTACAAGGATGCGCGCATCCAGGCGGCGTCTCAAACGCGGCTCGACCTCGCCGCGTTTCCTGTGACTTGTCCTTATTCCTGGCAGGAGATCATGGATCGGCCGATCGACTGGCCTCCCGAAGGATAAATCCAGTTGTTTGTGGGCGCTGAATTGAACTCGCGTGGACACTGAACCGGACATCCTGTTCGAGCGTCGCGGCGCGGCCGGTCTCGTGACGCTCAATCGTCCGCAGGCGCTCAATGCGGTGACCCATGCCATGGTGCGGGCGCTCGCCGAGAAGCTTGCCGAATGGGCGAGCGATCCCGCCGTGACGCGCGTGGTCGTTATTGCCGCTGGCGAGCGGGCCTTTTCGGCCGGTGGCGATCTGCGCGCGCTCTATGACCTCGGGCGGGCGGGTCGCTATGACGAAGCGCTGACCTATTGGCGCGACGAATATCGCCTCAACGCCCTCATCAAGCACTATCGCAAGCCCTACGTCTCGATCATCGACGGCGTCGTCATGGGTGGCGGCGCCGGCATTTCTATCCATGGCTCGCATCGCGTGGCCGGCGACCGGTTCCGCTTCGCGATGCCCGAGGTCGGCATCGGCTTCTTTCCCGACGTGGGCGCGACCTGGTTCCTGCCCCGCCTGCCAGGCGAGCTTGGCACCTATTGCGCGCTCACGGGCGAGCGGCTCGACGCGGCCGAGGGGGTCGCGGCGGGGCTCGCGACCCATCGGGTCAGCTCGGCGCGAGGTCCCGAGTTGATCGAGGGGCTGTGCGGGTCGGTGTCGGTCGATGCGCTGCTCGGCGCCTTTGCGGAGCCGGCGGGAGAGGGGGCATTGATCGGGCCTGGCACCGCGATCGATCGCCTGCTCAAATCCGACCGGATCGAGGACATTCTGGCGGCTCTCGACGCGGAAGCGGCCGCCGATGGGACGGATGCGGCCTTCGCCCGCGCCACTACGGCCTCGATCCGCAGCAAATCGCCGACGAGCCTCAAGGTCGCGTTGGCGCAGCTGCGGCGGGGCCGGGCGCTCGATTTCGACGAGTGCATGCGCACCGAATTCCGCATAGTCTCGCGCATCGTGCGTGGGCACGACCTCTACGAGGGGATACGAGCGGTGATCATCGACAAGGATCAGGCGCCGCGCTGGCAGCCGTCCTCGCTCGAGGCGGTGAGCGAGGCGGAAGTGGCGCGGCATTTCGCGCCGATCGAGGCCGAGCTCGATCTGTCATGAGCGACCCCGTCACCGAAGAGGCGCGCGCGCTCGAGCCGGTCCATGCCGGCGAAGAGGAGGTCCACCGGGAGCTGTGGGCGTCGCGTCTGGTCGTGTTCCTGCGCGTCATGGCCGGCGTGGCGCTCGTCAAGGGCGTCTATCATTGGGCGATCGTGTGCGGCTTCGACGCGCCGACGCCCGCGGGCTTTGCGGATTATTCGACCTCTTTCCAGGCCGCGACCGCATTCTTCGCGGTGATCGACCTCGTGGCGGCGGTCGGGCTGTGGCTTACCGCCCCCTGGGGGGCGGTGGTGTGGCTCACCTCGGTCATCTCGATGGCGGCGGTCGAGGGTTTGTTTCCGCAGATCTATGGCGGGCGCGGCTGGGTGATCGTCGTCGAGCTCGTGCTGCTTGCCATCTATCTGTGGCTCGCGCTGATGTCCGCGCGCGAGCAACCCCCTTGAGAATGCCGCGCGACCGGCCGCAAGACATGGGAGCGAGCGAATTGGTCATCGATTTCCAGCAGCACTACACGCCGCCCGAGCTCCTGAAGGGCGACCGCAGCACGGTTTCGGCGCGGCTCGATGAGAACGGCAATCCAAACTACCTCATCAACCCTCTGCTCGCCGACCTCGCCAGCCATGTGCGGATGATGGATCGCGCCGGCATCGATGCGGGCGTCCTCTCCTGCGGCGCCGGCTTCGATCAGCCGGATCTTGGCAGCTGCCGTCTGATCAATGACCGCATGAAGCAGGCGGTCATTGATCACCCGGGCCGCTTCATCGGGCTCGCGCATGTTCCGGCCTTGAAGCCGATCGAGGCGGCGGCCGAGCTGAAACGGTGCGCGGTCGATCTCGGCTTTCCGGGCGTGGTCATCGCCTCGGAGCTGCAAGGGCAGGCGCTCGACACCGAGGCGCTGCGCCCGTTCTGGCGCGCCGCCGCCGAGCTCGGACTCTATGTGTTCATCCACCCCCTGCCGCGGGTCATCGGATGGGCGCACATGGATGCCGACGACCTCGGGCGCATGCTCGGATGGCAATTTTCCCTGATGGTCGCGGCGGTCCGCCTCATCAATTGCGGATTGCTCGACGATCTGCCCAGCTTGAAGATCCAGTTTTCCCATTTTGCCGCCGGCCTCGGCCGCTATCTCGGGCGCATCCGCGGCTTCCAGCAGCGTGACAAATGGGGGACCGCCGCGGTGCCGCGCCATGGCCGCCGGCCGCGCGAGCCGTTCGATCACTACCTTGAGCAGCGCCTGTTCTACGACTGCGCCGGCTGGGCGGGGCCCGATCACGCGGCCGAATGGGGCGCCGAGTGGGTGCGCTTCGGGCTGCAGGAGGTGGCGCTGTCGCAGACGGTGTTTGCGACCGACTACCCGCAGGCGGTGCGCGATCCCGAGGAGGTCGCGGGCTATGTCGCCGCGGTGCGCGCGCTCGGTCCCAATGCGCGCGCCATGGTCGATGGCGTCAGCGCGGAGCGGCTCATTCCGGATCTGAAGCAGCGGGTGCACGCGCGGGCGCAGCTTCCAGGGGTCGGCGTTCATTAGGGAGACGAGCATGGCCAAGATCGGCTTCATCGGGCTCGGCAATATGGGCCTGCCGATGGCGCAGAACCTGATCAAAGCCGGGCACGCCGTGACCGGCTTCGACCTCAACCATGCTGCGATCGAGGCGCTTGGCGCCGCCGGCGGCGCGGTCGGGACTGGGATCGATGTCGCCTGCGCGGGCGCCGAGATCGTCATCACCATGCTGCCGGCGGGCCGGGAGGTGCGCGAGGTCTATCTCGGGCAAGCCGGCGTGCTCGCATCGGCGGCGCCAGGGACGCTGCTGATCGATTCCTCGACCATCGATGTCGACACTGCGCGCGCGGTCGAGGCCGCCGCCGCAGCCAAGGGGCTGCGCATGGTCGACGCGCCGGTCTCCGGCGGCGTCGCGGGCGCGCAGGCGGCCACGCTGACCTTCATGGTCGGCGGCAGCGAGGAGGCCTTCGCGCAGGCGAAGCCCGTGCTCGAGGCGATGGGCAGGACGATCGTGCATGCCGGCGGGCCCGGCAACGGCCAGGCGGCGAAAACTTGCAACAACCTGATTCTCGGCGTCTCGATGATCGCGGTCTCGGAGGCCTTCGTGCTGGCCGAGAAGCTTGGCCTCGAGGCGCAGAAGCTGTTCGAGATTTCCTCGCACTCGTCGGGACAATGCTGGTCGATGACGAGCTATTGCCCGGTGCCGGGACTGGTGCCGACCTCGCCCGCCAATCGAGACTATCGGCCCGGCTTCACCGCGGCGATGATGTTGAAGGATCTTAAGCTCGCGCGCGATGCCGCGCAGGCGGTGCGTGCGAGCGCGCCGCTCGCCGCCGGCGCGGCTGCGGTTTACCAGCAGTTCATCGATGAGGGCGGCAGTGCCGTCGATTTCTCCGGCATCATCCGCTTCTTGCGCGGGCCATGAGCGGCCGCCGCGGAAGAAAGCGGGAACGTCCGTCTCCGGCGGGCATGCGGATCGTGAACGGAGAGTTACGACAGCCGCTTCAATTCTATTTTCAACTAGGCATTCACCGTCCCAAATAAACTTTATCTTTATCGTGTTGTTTAAGTCGAATTTAGACCATGGGCAGTACTGTGGCGACACACGGGCGGGGAGCAGGGCCCCGTCATCGACAACAAAACAAAATGAGGGCGTCATGATGAAAGCCGTTGCCAAAGCGGTTGAGCCGGCCGAGCGGGAGGCGCGGTTCGACCATATTCGGCCGCTTTACCTCGAGGCCTTGACCTTGGTCGAGCGGTTGCACCGTCGGCTGCTCGACGTCATCAAGGACGAATTCGATCGGCGGAGCCGCGCCGACATCAACTCGGTGCAGGCGCTGCTGCTCTACAATATCGGCGACAAGGAGCTCACGGCCGGAGAACTCCGCACCCGCGGCTACTATCTCGGCTCGAACGTCTCCTACAACCTCAAGAAGCTGGTCGAAATGGGCTTCCTCGACCACCAGCGCTCGCGGATCGACCGCCGTTCGGTGCGCATCAAGCTCACCGAGAGGGGTTGCGAGGTGCGCGACATCGTCGATGCGCTCTATCAGAAGCATGTGCGCACGGTCGAACAGGTCGGCGGCATCAATTCCGACGAGTTCCTGACGCTGAACAAGTCGCTGCACCGGCTCGAGCGGTTCTGGACCGACCAGATCCTCTACCGGCTGTGATCGCGACTACTTGCTGACGGGTCCTCCGCCCCGGCCTCGCGCCGGGGATTTTTTTTTTAGCCGGCGGGACCGCACTTCGACCGTCATCCCGGTGCGACGGTTCCCGCTTTTTCTCCCCGCCCGGTCCGTGCTAGGCCAGGAGCGACCAATTTCGGCAGCGCATTGACCGCGACAATGTCCGATCGGCACCGCCAGGATGGGACCCAGGTGAACCGGCGAAGCGTCCTGCGTCGATTGGCGGGAGGCGCCGTCGTCGCCGGCGGCGCGGCGCTTGCGCGCCGCGCCTTCGCGGCCGAGGACGCCTTGCTGGAGTCGCTCATCCGGCAGAACCAGCAGGCCGAGTTCGGGCAAAACTTCGATTCCGCCTCGCGCACGATCCTCATGCCCAAGGCGTCGCTGCCGACGCTCTCGGCCGCGACCGTCGAGACGACCGAGCAGGCGATCGGGC
>WNGR01002511.1_pt1 | contig 28215 bp, 32 predicted proteins | sample 5407581 | NCBI WGS metagenome assembly WNGR01 (sample SAMN13153383, study PRJNA577476) | soil metagenome | isolation source: 80 cm soil or saprolite under Garry oak tree replicate 2 | place: USA:California | collected 2016-06-15
TACGTCATGATGACGTCAAGGGGGAATAGGATGAAGATAACAAAGGAACGAGATTGTCCATGAGGCAATGCGTGTGATGGGGTTCGAGTCATGAGTCCGACAAGGCGTGATGACGTAGGCGCAAGGTCAGTGATGAGGAAAAGTCCGGTCCGGCATGGGTCGAGGCGAAGGATGATGCAGAAGAAGTGGAAGACGAGAGATTCCCTTGCAATGTCGATAACAGTACGTCGTATCCCGTGACAAGTAGGGCGTGATCGTAACAATATTTTGCAAGATAACAGATTCCCAAGAATTTCAAACTGTACTTAACTATGAACCCCACTGTTGAAATTTGGAAGTCCACTGTCGTGCGTGTTTCGGTAAGGGGCCCCCTGTTTTGGATTTAGCTGTAAGGGGTAATTTAACCTTGCATGGGTCTGTTACTGTACAGAGAGCGTGTGAACCAGTCGAATAAATGTTCCCACACAGAGCACTCATATTTGCACAATTAAAAAGATTCGAGTAGATCAGTACATTACTTGTAGCTTTTCTGCCCAAATAAAATACAGTACATTTTTTAGGTTCTACAGATATGAGTTCGTAAATAAATTGGGGGATTGATTTACAACTACAGCGAAGACAAAATTTCGAGGGGATTCGATGGTCTGAAGCAGGGATTTTCACTCCCAGATCCCAGAGATCTCTGTACTTCTACAAAGACATTTGTTACTAAGGAGAAAATATGTCCGGTGCCATCAAAAAGGTGGGGTCCTTGGGTTGCTTGATTCAACACCGACTGGGATGTGTACCTCCCTCGAGCGCTTCCGCTCCGGTGCGTACCCCCTCCCGTAACTATGGACCCCGCGGCGGCAGATGTGAACAACAAGGATTCAAGTGGGGGTAAGGTACCAGTACCCATTCGTTCCGCAGGTCGTCCGATGACGGCTTTTATAGGCGGGCCCATTTTAATGGGTGACTTAACGCGTAGGTCCCTCACAGTGTGGGATCTTATGTAATATGGACATCGAATAAAAGTTCCCACAGACCACCCTGACTATTTCCTTATTGCGTTCGGCCGCTTTGCGACACTCTTGAGTAACAATATCTCGCGATCTCTTTTTATGCGCAACACATACTGTGCCTACAAGCACGGAGGTACCACACTACTTCGGAATGGTCAACTTGCTAACAAGCGCATTTCCCGCTTGTACCTTCTCTTTCCAATCCCTCTCAACTTCTGCAATATCCCACGTGGCCGCCAAAAATCTGGCGTATCAAGCTCGTCAGATTGTGAACTGCAGCATGACCTGGCACATATAGCACTGACTTTCCGTTCAACCAGTCGACGCGACCAGAAGTAAGGTAGAGCATCGTTGCGGCTGGCAGTTGCAGAGTGTCAAAGGTCAAGTCATCAGGGTATACAACGCCCGCTTCTTCAGCCATCTGTGTCTTGATGGCTCCCGGGTGCAACGCAAAGATAGTCAATTTGGGGTATTCTTCCAAGAGTAGAGGTTGAGACATATGAAAATGTTTAAGCAAGCCCACGCACCAAGGGCGATGAATTCAACCAGGCGATTGATGGCATGCTTTGAAGTAGCATAGTCGCTTGCATATGGGAAGCGGATCTGAGCAGCATTAGAGGAGATGACCACAATACGCCCACTAGCCTTCTCGAGCGCCGATAGGGAGGCTCTTTACCGCTATTAGGATCTGGTCTCGGGAAAGAGAGGATGATGAAAACAAACCGAACGATATTGTAAACGCCTCGGACGTTGACTTCAAATGTGTTCCACCAGCGATCAGGGTCCTTGTCACCCAGCTCTGCAGTCGGAAAGTTAGCTCTGAGACGTGTGCTTCTTTATTAACCTACTTACTTTGGTTGAAGTTGCTCAAAGCACCTGCATTGGCAATGAGGACATCGAGCCGACCGAACCGCTCGAGTGTGGCTTGTACTGCCGCCTCTGTGGCCTTGGGGTCCCGCACATCATGCCACGAGATGCGCCTGTGATGAGTACAACCTTGCCACGGTATGTTTGGTTTGCGAATGCCTCTTTCGGGTCGATTGTCGAGTATACACTATAGAGAGGGTGAGTGGAATAGGAGATGACGCGCATGTATAAAGTAAATTGGAATTTACTCGTGGCGATTCGTAACAGGGAGTTCTTCATCGTGACCGACAAAAGACTGAATCGGGTCCATAATGCTGAGAGGGATACTGGAAAGAACGAGGTGATGGGGATGCCGCCTGAGTCGAGACCATCTTATATATTTTTCCCCTCCCACAAATTTCAAAACGAACGCGTGAGCTGACTGAACATCCCCGAATCCCGATCAAACGAGTCATCACAATCTCGACATCTCAACATATGTCGGCAACCTCTGGTCAATTGAACGGCACTAATGCTCGGTGTTAAGAATTCTTACGAAGAGTTAAAGTCTTGAAGAAATAGGGGTACAAGCTTATGACCATGAGCTGGTGAGCTGGAGAAATCATACATGAGCGACGGTTCGACTGTCGAAAAGCAGCCGAATGCAATAAGGAAGTAAGTTAGCCTGAGTAAGGGCGGCGGTCCGTGGAAACCTTTATTCGACTGGTTGTCCGGATGACATAAGATCCACTGGCACACGCTCTCTATACTGCACGGGTTGCTTCAACACCGACTGGGATGTGTACCGGGGCATAACTACTATGAACGCCATGGCAGCAGGTGTGAACAGCAAGGACCAATTCTAGTCGGGGTAAGGTACCAGTACCTTTTGGTACCGCAGGAAAGACGGCTTACGGAGGTGGGGACAGCCCATTTTAACGGGGAATTTAACTTTGCATGGGTCTGTTACTGTACAATACAGAAGTGTTACAGAGAGCGTGTGGATCTTACGTCATTCGGACAGCCAGTCGAATAAATGTTCCCACATACAGTACTCATATTTGCACAATTAAAAAGATTCGAGTAGATCAGTACTTTACCTGTAGCTTTTCTGCCCAAATAACATACAGTACATTTTTTAGGTTCTACAGATATGAGCTCGTAAATAATTTAGGGGATCGATTTATAACTACAGCGAAGACAAAATTTCGAGGGGACTCGATGGTCTGAAGCAGGGATTTTCGCCCCCAGATCCCAGAGATCTCTGTACTTCTACAAAGAAATTTGTTACTAAGGCGATATAATGCATGGAAAGTGCTATGCATGACAAGTTTGGAGTCAATAGCTCGAGGCGATCGAGTTGTAGAAACAAAACTCACCTAAGGTGCACCTAAGGGTGACATGACGGTGACAAAATTCGAGCTCCTCTTCCGGAACAACCCAGAAAGGTGAGCTGTCGTCGCCAACACGTAAGCAAAATCTGACACTCATTTCAAGTTGGCGCTTTTCGACGGTCTCGAGGCCTCGCCCGTGTATGATTGCTCCGGCCCATGGTTGTAACTGTGTGCCCCTATCTTCAAGCATCAAGCATCAAGCTTCAAGACTTGAACTTTTCGTCTCATTCTCATTTTGCGCTGCAGTAAGCGTCCACATCAATGCCCGGTCCGTGTCAGCCTAAGCGATCGGGGTTACCCTGCGAGCGTAACGCCTACGTTGCTCGAAATTCTTACAGTAACACCGAAACCGTGACACTTAGTGCCGTTCAATCGAGTTAGAAGTGAGGGTGCGACCGATCGTTGCTGACATTTGTTGAGGTGTAGGTTGTGATGACTAGTTTGACTGGGAATGCTCAGTCAGCTCACGCGGTCGGTTTGAATTTTGGGAGAGGGTAGCAAATATGTAAGATGCTCCCGACTCAGATGGCATCTCTTTCAGTGTTCCTCTCAGCACTATGGATCCGATGTCTCTTGTCGGTTACGATGAAGAACTCCCTGTTACGAATCGCCACGAGTAAATTCCAATTTACCTCATACATGCGCGTCATCTCTTATTCCACTCACCCTCTCTGTAGTGTGTACTCGACGATTGACCCGAAAGAGGCTTTCGCAAACCAAACATACCGTGGCAAGGTTGTACTCATCACATATCGTAACATCGGACAGGAAACTGCCATCACTTATGCAATGGCAGGTGGAAGCGCGACCATCGCCGGGCGTTCGCAAGAGAATCTTGACAAGACGGCCTCTGTGATCCATGCGGTGGGCTCAGGTACTTGCTGTTCCCACTGATGTGCGGGACCCCAAGGCCACAGAGGCGGCCGTACAAGTACAGGCCACACTCAAGCAGTTCGGTCGGCTCGATGTCTTCATTGCCAATGCAGGTGCTTTGAGCAACTTCAACCAAAGGTATGTAGGTCAGTAAAGAAGCACACCAGTCACGCAGAGAATAACCAGTCTATGACTCATAAAGTTAATTGAAGCACAGCACAGAAGGCAGATACTGACAAAGAATAGGACGATACTGGCATCCGCTTTCCAGGCTTCAATCATTTCCTTATCATCTTCCACTGCCATCTCCAAATACATTGAGAAATATTTTCTCGATGTATTTGGAGATGACAGTGTCCAGCGCCATCAAAAAGGTGGAGTCCCTGGACTGCTTGATTCAACACCGACTGGGATGCATACCAGGGCGTAACTACTATGGACGCCGCGGCAGTAGGTGTGAGCAGCAAGGATCGATTCGAGTGGGGGTAGGGTACCAGTACCTATTCGTGCCGCGGGTCTGGTGACTACCGCACGTAAGGGCGGGGTCATTGCAACGGGTGACTCGGATCTAACGAGTGGGTCTTGCGTTGGTCTGTTACAGAGAACGGTCACGGTTACATGGATCTTATGTCATCTGGACAGTAGTAAAAGTCCCCGCGGACCGCCGCGCTTACTATTTTTTCCTTATTGCGTTCGGTCGCTTTTCGACAGTCGAGACCTCGCCCATGTACGATTGCTCGGTTATCAGTGTGTAGCCCTATTTCTTCAAGACTTTGAACTATTCGTATCATTTTTATCTTGCACTAAGTGTCCCGTGTCAGCATAAGCGATCGGGGTTACCTGAGAGCGTAACGCCCACAGTACGTTGCTCGAAATTCTTAACTTAGTGCCGTTCAATTGACTAGAAGTTACTGATATTTGTTGAGGTGTCGAGATTCGTTTGATCGGGGATGTCAGTCGTTCGTTTGAAATTTGGGCGAGGGAAGCAAATATATAAGATGGTCCCGACTCAAATGGCACTCCCATCATCTCGTTCCTTCCAGCCAGTGTTCCTCTCACCAATATGAACCCTTTTGTCAGTCACGATGAAGAACTCCCTGTTACGAATCACCACGAGTAAATTCCAATTTACTCTATACATGCGCGTCATTTCCAATTCCACTTACCCTCTCTGTAGTGTGTACTCGACGATTGACCCAAAAGAGGCTTTCGCAAGCCAAACATACCGTGGCAAGGTTGTACTCATCACAGGCGCATCTCGTGGAATCGGACAGGAAACCGCCATCACCTATGCAATGGCTGGTGCAAATGTGACCATCGCAGGGCGTTCGCAAGAGACTCTTGATAAGACAGCTGCTGTGATCCATGCGGCGGTTTCGGGGGCTCAGGTACTTGCTGTTCCCACTGATGTGCGAGACCCCAAGGCCACAGAGGCGGCAGTACAAGCCACACTCGAGCGGTTCGGTCGGCTCGATGTCCTCATTGCCAATGCAGGTGCTTCGGGTAACCTCAACCAAAGTACGTAAGTTAGTAAAGAAGCACACCGGCCTCAGTGCTAACTTTCCGAATGCAGAGTTGGGTGACAAGGACCCTGATCTCTGGTGGAACACATTTGAGGTCAACGTCCGAGGCGTTTACAATGCAGTTCGGTTTGTTCTCGCCATCCTCTCTCTCCCGAGACGGGATCCTAATAGCGGTAAAGAGCCTCCCTATCGGCGCTGGAGAATACTAGCGGGCGTATCGTTGTCATCACCTCTAATGCTGCTCAGCTCCGCATCCCACATGCAAGCGACTATGCTACTTCGAAACATGCCATCGGTCGCCTGGTTGAATTCATCGCCCTTGGTGCGTAGGCATGCTTAACCATTTTCACATGTCTCAGCCTCTACTCTTAAGAATACCCCAAATTGACTATCTTTGCGTTGCACCCGGGAACCATCAAGACCCAGTTGACTGAAGAAGCGGGCGTTGAATTCCCTGATAACTTTCCCTTTGACACTCTGCAACTGCCAACCGCGACGATGCTCTACCTTACTTCTGGTCGCCTCGACTGGTTGAACGGAAAGTCAGTCTTATATGTGCCCAGTCATGCTGCAGTTCACAATCTGACGAGTTTGATACGCCAGATTTTTGGCGGCCACGTGGGATATTGCAGAAATTGAGAGGGATTGGAAAGAGAAGATACAAGCGGGAAATGCGCTTGTTAGCAAGTTGACCATTCCGAAGTAGTGTGCTGCCTCCGTGCCTGTAGACACAGTATGTGTTGCGCATTAAAAGAGATCGCGAGGTGTTGTTACTCAAGAGTAGGCATGATATCATCAAGTGACCAGACGAAAGACGATATCTATTTCCGCCTTTTTTTGGAACCTTATTTCCGCCTTTCTCTTGTCATTGTACGACGCACTAGGCCCCCAAATCCTGTGGCCCAGCTTGGAGTCTCGTACGGTGCATACCACATCTTCAGTTCAGTGATGAGCTTGAAACTTGTCGGGAGTACTGAACGATAGAGCCCCAGAGTTACAGAAAGTACTACCAGTATACCGCGAGTTTGAGCGTGTCCGGGTCAGGTCCCGGAATCTATCACGACTTAAGGGTCAGCCACTGAACGTTGATTGATCACCGTTTGTCATTATCTCTTCTAACGGGAGTTATTGTTCTGACTTATGGGTCTACGCGTCTCTGGGCCACACAGACTTTGGCAAAGTTGATCGTGGTGTTCCTATATGAGATCCACGTGCTCTCGATGTGTTTGGAGATGGCAGTGGAAGATGACAAGAAGATGACTGAAGCTTGAAAGCGGACGCCGATGGCATCCTAATCTTTGTCAGTATCTGTCTTTTGTGCTGTGCTTCAAGGGTCATAGACTAGTTTATTCTCTGCGGCCGTCGCCACATTGATCTCGGTGTCTGTCATGATAGCCCATACCACCCCACTTTTATCGTCGGTGTGGTTCATTGTTGGTTTGGGGCTATGCGAACGGCGACATTCAGTGCCTATGCAGAATCGCCGTTAATGAGCGTGCAACTCAAAGAAAAAGTGAAAGTGATCGAGTGTACCATCAAGGAGGTCAAAACCGAATTGTCGTGGCTCGGTTCGCCTTCTACATGGTGCTGCAGGACCCTAGAAGTTGACTGAGCATCAGCCCATTCGGTGGGAACAAAAGCACCATGGCACCGTACTCGGGGTTTATGGAGGCAACGCGAGTCAAGCGAACCCTGTACTCCGAGTCCTGACGTTCGGGACCTCCCTCCCCGGAGGATGGAGGACCCGTGGGTACCATATACTTGAAACCGAGGGACAAATTAGCTAAAGGACCGGTAACAGTAACGAGCTCGAACTCTTGCCTCCTGTGCACCAGACGCAAATTCAAGGTCGAACGTTGTATAGAGGTTCCTTCTTCCATCGAACACTCCAGGCCGTGTGGAGAGGCGGCTCTCGACTTGGGTTTGAAGGGCATGGATGATCTGGTAGTCCCTTTCAATGGGGCGCTCCTGTTCAGGAAGAATGACTGGACCGTAATAAGTGGTTCGCGAGATTCAAGTAAGAAACGTTCATAAACTCACCAACTAAATCGCGACGGAGGGTGTGGCGGATCTGTCAATGACACACCCGAGGGATGGAGGACAATGATTGGACGTGCCATCGTAATGGTATATCATCCCTTGAGTGAGCTCGACTGCAACATTGTTACTATAGAGCCTTATGGGCGTCCCCGCGTTCCTATACCCGGGGCGCCTGACGCCGATGGCCTCGACGTGTGCGGCAGGAAGAGGAGGCGGAGGACCCGCATGGCCTACTGAGAGCGACGGTCCACCGGCGGGAAGGGCACCGCCGCGGCCTCGATTGCTGCCGTGGCTAAAACCACGGCTCTCGCCCCCACGGCCGCCACCGCGCACACCACGACCACGACCACCGCCATGGTCCCCGCCGCCGCGGAAGCCACCTCTGTCTCCGCCACCACCACCACCTTCAGGGGGGGCTACTCTTGGGGGCATTTTAAAAGAGATATGGGGAACACTGCTGAGAGGAGCGAGTGTGCGTGTAGGGGAGGGAGAAGAGGCAATGCCCCAAGTAGGTCGGAGAGGGCAGGTTAAGTAGGCAAAGGCACGCAGTTGCAGCTGCGGAGACCTGAAGGGCTGTCCATCAGCTCAGCGCAGAGGAGGGCGCCACTGACTCTAGTGGTTAGCAACATGGCGGCCCAGTGTTCTGGTACCAGAAGATGCAAATGCGGCTGCGGAGGCGCCTGGCATGAGGGCTAGGGTACGCCGTGAAGTCCACTCTTTCGCAGGAGGAATGTCGCATGAGCGTGCATGTAGTAACTGGGGCCCAAGGAAGTTGACATGTCAATAGCGGAGAGAGCTGCGCATTCGCAATGCGTCAACGGCATCAAATCTTGTAAAGTTCGGTCGCGCGTGTGCACCCCGGGCGCTAACTTGCAAGCTTGGCTCGCGCTGCCCGCAGCAGCGGAGGGCTGGGCGGGTCGTCTGGTGCTGGAGGAAGGCGCGAAACTTCCAGAATAAATTGGAGCTTCCAAGAGGGCATATTTTTATACCGCAGCCTGAGCATCACTGGGATACCATATTACTGGAATACCATCTGTCAGCTTGCGGGTTATCCGATGGCTTGGGAGACGGTTTTTTTTCTCGGACTAGTACGAACGCCTAGAGAACAGTTATTAAAAGTTGCTCTCACGTGGCATGTAAGACATGAAAAAACTGAAAAACTGCTCGAAATTTACCATCGGACGCGCTTTGAATGATGACGCGATGACGACGAACCGGAACGCTCCTTCGCCGGTTTGCCCGGCTTCCGCGACTTGAAAGTGGTCAACAATCCACTGCCCAGCCTCACTGGAGTGAACAAAAATCGAGGCTTTTCGGCTTGCTTTTCGGGGAATTGACGAAATTCATGAACAGCACGCTCTCATCCGATTTGCTCCCCGAGCCAGTCAAAACCGGCGATTTTCTGTGCAAAGACCATTGATCCACCACACCTCCCCGAAGCATTTCAGTGGATGTTCGACGAAGTCCTTGCCACTGCTAACCGCTGAAATTGGGCGGCATATTGTGAGAGGCTTGGACGATAGCAGAGACGAAAAGAACTGCTCTGCTTGTCAAAGCCATGGTTTCTAGCACTGTCGCAAGAGCGCAACGGAACAATGATCGTTGGTTTACTCTCGCATCCAACGGGTTGAGAGTCCCGAAATCTGTCCTTCAAGACTACGCCGCACAAGGTGACAGCCTGTCACTCACCATCTTGATTCGCGTCACTCGCCAGCACTTTCCCCTTTTCTGCAAATGCAAACAGTCTTGGCAGCACAAGTTCTCATTCCTCCTAGAAACAGTTTCCAAATTTAACGTACGAGATACATCTCCAGAACTACAGCACGAGTTCTGTGTCTTTTGGAATGAAGTCGTTCTCAAAGCACAGAAGAACAATAATAGATCAATCCCGGAATATATCCTCAGATGCATTTGCAACACTTACATCGCTCTACACCAAAATACCGATGTAGTCCCCACGAGATTTTCCACCTCCACTAGCGACGATGATAGTGTTCTGTGGTTGCCGTCGTCGTATCCGGTGTGCAATATCCCTAACCATCATCCGGACTCGACAACCCATATGTACAAGGACATCGTCCGCACAACCTTTGCTCGCGACTTTTCCCTTCGCACCCTTCCTACAAGCGCTGGTTCTTCATCTGCACGCAATCAAGTTCCTGCAAACGTAAGGTCCACGGATGTGCCACCGGTTGACAACAATTTTTCTCGGTGTATTTGCTAGCGCCAGCGTCGTCAAAAAGGTGGAGTCCCTGGGTTGCTTGATCCAACACCGACTGGATGTGTACCGGGTATGAACAGCAAGAAGGGTAAGGTGCCAGTACCTATTCGTGCCGCGGGTCTGGTGACTACCACACGTATGGGCAGGGACATTTCAACGTGTGATTCGGATTTAACAGGTGTTGGTCAGCACAGAGAACGTGTGGATCTTAATCTTATGTCATCTGGACAGCCAGTTGAATAAAAGTCCCCACGGACCGCCGCCCTTACTAAGTACTGTATTTGGCCACCTTTCGAGGGTCTCCCTTTGCGAGGCCGAGCTCATGTATGATTGCTCCAGCTCATGGCTATAAGTGTGTCCCCTATCTCCTCAAAGACTTGAACTCTTCGTATCATTCTCATCTTGCGCTAAGCTTCCATGCCTGGTCCGTGGCAGCATAATCGATCGGGTTTACCAAACAAGCGTAACGCCTACAGTACATTGCCCGAAATTCTTAACACCGAAACACTTAGTGCCGTACGCGTGTGCTGAATGCTCAGTCAGCACACGCGTTCGCTTTGAAATTTGGGATTTGGGAGAGGGAAGCAAACATATAAGATGGTCCCGACTCGGACGGCATCCCTGTCATCTCGTTCCTTCCAGTATTCCTCTCCGGCATTATGGATGAAGATCTCCCTGTTACGAAACGCCACGAGTAAATTTCAATTTACTTTATACATGCGCATCATCTCTTATTTCACTTACCCTCTCTGTAGTGTATACTCGACGATTGACCCGAAAGAGGCATTCGCAAACCAAACATACCGTGGCAAGGTTGTACTCATTACAGGCGCATCTCGTGGCATCGGACAGGAAACCGCCATCACCTACGCAAAGGCCGGTGCACACGTGACCATCGCAGGGCGTTCGCAAGAGACTCTTGATAAGACAGTTGCTATGATCCATGCGGCGGTTTCGGGGGCTCAGGTACTTGCTGTTCCCACTGATGTGCGAGACCCCAAGGCCACAGAGGCGGCCGTACGAGTCACACTCGAGCGGTTCGGTCGGCTCGATGTCCTCATTGCCAATGCAGGTGCTATTGGCAACCTCAACCAAAGTACGTTGGTTAGTAAAGAAGCACACAGGTCTCAGTGCTAACTTTCCGACTGCAGAGTTAGGTGACAAGGACCCTGATCTCTGGTGGAACACATTTGAGGTCAACATCCGAGGGGTTTACAATATCGTTCGGTTTGTCCTCATCATCCCCTATCTCTCCCGAGACGGGATCCTAATAGCGGTAAAGAGCCTCCCTATCGGCGCTGGAGAATACTAGCGGGCGTATTGTGGTCATCTCCTCTAATGCTGCGCAGTCCCGCCGCCCACATTCAAGCGACTATGCTACTTCAAAACATGCCGTCAACCGCCTGGTTGAATTCATCGCCCTTGGTGCGTAGGCATGCTTAACCATTTTCACATGTCTCAGCCTCTACTTTTGGAAGAATACCCCAAATTGACTGTCTTTGCGTTGCATCCGGGAGCCATCAAGACACAGATGGCTGAAGAAACGGGCATTAAATTCCCTGATGACTTTACCTTTGACGCTGTGCAACTGCCAGCCGCAACGATGCTCTACCTTACTTCTGGTCGCGTCGACTGGTTGAACGGAAAGTCAGTGCTATATGTGCTAGGTCCTGCTGCAGTTCATAATCTGACGAGTTCGATACGCCAGATATTTGTCGGCCATCTGGGATATTGCAGAAATTGAGAGGGATTGGAAAGAGAAGATACAAGGGGGAAATGTGCTTGTTAACAAGTTGACTATTCCGAAGTAGTGTGCTTGTGGGCACAGTATGTGTTGCGCATTGAAAGGGATCGCGAGATGTTGTTACTCAATAGTATGCATGATATAATCAAGTGGTGGCCAGTGACCAGACGAAAGACTCGGACGATACCTATTTCTGCCTTTCTCTTATCATTGTACAAGACACTAGCCCTCTAAATCCTGTAGCCCAGCTTGGAGCCTCGTACGGCGGACACCACATCTTCAGTTCAGTGACGAGCTTGAAATTTGTCGGGAATACTCACCGATAGAGCCCGGTATTATAGTAAGTACTACACCGCGAGTGTGAGTGATCCGAGTAAAGCCGCCCCGGAATCTATCACGACTTAAGGGACAGCCACTGAACGTTGATTGATTGCCGTTTGTCATTATCTCCCTTAATGGAAGTTATTGTTCTGACTTATGAGTCTACGCGTCTCTGGACCACACTGAGTTTGGCGAAGTTGATTGTGGTGTTCCTATATGAGATCCACGTGCTCTCTCTGCAGCGCCGAATGAACATTGCCTCGAACGTCTTGGTATACCCCGGGCATAGAGACCACATGGGACATAACTTCTGATAACAATACTCATTTAGCGTGTAGTTCTGGACGCCAGCGCATTGATCGGTTTTGAGTAAGAATCTAAACCAGGCGAGTTAGCCGGTACTACATAACTTGATTAGATGAAAGCGTGAACCTTGAGGAAATTAAGTCAGTAGACTGATGCACCGTAGACCGTGGGATCTGCGTGAGATCGCATGAGAGACAAAAAAAGTCTGATGTATTGCGTTGCCTCGAACCTGCACCGCCCACGCCCTTACCCACGCCTCTCTACTGAGTGATAACACCCATGCTAGAAACCGTTGCAGACCTTCATTGGATACGGCAAAGATTTTCCAGTTTTCCTCCGAATGGTATACACCAACCCACATTTGGGATATGTGTACCTCAACTCCTATCGACGACCCCATCGACCCTGGTGTCCGCTAAAAAGCCGCTACCACTTATGTCAAGCCAATGTCAACAACGCTTCCAATGCGCACTCGCCAGAGACGCTCGATGAGTCGAAGTTGGCCGCAGCGGATACACAAGGCTGTTCTAGAGAGCAAATCCTTACTGAGCCTGCCGATATGAGAGATAGCAGGGACATGGGAAGAGGTCGTGCAGATAGCACTTGATCGTTTTGAGCGACGTGATACTCCCATTGCTAACGCGAATTTGTCGAAAACCTTTAGCCAAAGTATCTGATGTGCTAGAGACGCAGGCTTTCCGGGATGATGTTACATCTGGGCACAGTGTTGGTACCAAGGATGATCGATGGTCCAACACATCCGGGGTCAACCGCCGTGGAGTAGTTTGGGTGACTCCTGCCCCTAGATGAGTTGAAAGTCTTCACGCTACATCCGGGCACGATCTGGACCCGCGTGACAGGGAGGATAGGCATTGGGCCTTCAGATAGACCTCATATTCGAGACACTGCGCCTTCCAGTTGCGGTGGTCCCCCACCTCACTTCTGGTCACTTCGACGGTTGACTAGACGGTCAGTGCTGCCACGTCCCGGATTTCCCTTCCCGAGTGAGCTCTCATACCCGGATACCGGAAGATTTTGCAGCAAGGAAGCACTACATAGGGTTCTGTACTCCGATGCGCACAAACCAGACGGGAAAAAAATTGCCGGACGACTGGGATCTTAAATGAGGTAGTTGAAAAAATAAGTATTCCAATGTGAAAAGGAAAAGTTACTGCCGACTATTTCGTTTGTAGTGCTTTCAGTAAAAACCAGACGTTGTTTATGAGTCTGGGGACGAGCGAGTCACCGACAAGATCCATGATCGTGGGCAAAGGCCGTGCTTCCCACTTCATGGAGTTGGAAAGAATACAAAAGTAGAAGCCCCGTGACTAGTGACTTATCTGTCAAACAAGGGTCGGGGGCGTCGTCAATATTAAGTCTGGACTGGTTAACACAAATCCGTCAAATCTCGGGATGCAACCGGGCCCCGAGATTCTAGCAAGTCCGAGTTGATGCAGACTATGGCCTGCACACCTGAGATGAGTCGTACCGTGTTACGTCAGATGTCAGGTTCGCCGGAGAGTAAAGAGCCAACTTTACGGATTTTGCAAGTTGGTACTCCAGCGCGATTGGTGGAAATAACAGAAGGGCCATTCCAGAAGCTTGTCCAGAAGGGTGAAATTATCGCAGAGGAATTGATTAATTGAACCTTGTGTATCTCCGCTGAACGATGTGACCCTGAAGAGGGGCGCAGCGGCATTTGGAACCTGAGTACGAAAATAATAATAATGTGTACCATGATGGCATTCTCGAAGCTTTTCGAGATTGACAACCGTGATGGATGAGAGCAGTCAGGTGACAACACTCAATTCGGAGTCAAGGACCCCAGATAGTGGTGATCAAGAACCCCAGCCACCTGGCTGTACCGTGCACGCCCGCGAGTCCGCGACAGCCAGTGCGCTCCGTGACCTAGTCGTTCACGCGAGCATCGACCGCGATGAGCCAGACTCCTGCCCCAAAAGCGGACCCAGAGGCCGCTTCAACGCCGGCTCCAGCAACCCAAGCCCCCACCACGTCGTACACTCCTACCTCCTGGGCCCCGGGTCGTAAGTTCTTGTGGATTTGCAAAGTGCCACTGACCTCCCCAATATCATCAGAAATTCCCATCGACCCGGTGTTACAGCAGCAATCAGCGAATGCCACGTAAGCACTACTCGGTTCCGTTGCTCCTGGTCTCAGCCAGTCCTAGGACTACGTACTACACGCAATTCCAACATTCTCACTACCCCCAAGCTTCGTACGGCCACTATCAGCCCTACATCCCTCCAGCGCAAGCTGCCCAGACACCTGCGCCTGTGACTGCCGCGGTACAGCGTCAGCCCTCGCAGGCGGCAAATCAACTCGACACCTCCGACGTTGCCACCCTCAACGATGCCCTAGGAAGTGCAGGAGTAGACCTGAGGGTTTGTGCACCCATCTCGATCCTCACTCATACGTTTAACTCTCTGATGTTATTCAGGCGGAAGAAGAAACCCTCCAGCGCAGTGCCGACCAACACCAGGCATACCGCCCATATGAAGACCGCTCGCGAAAACAGACCACAACCCCTAACTTTGACACGCGCTTCCTGGGACCTACAATGCGCGCGATTGGGACGAAGCACAAAATTTCAAAAGTACCAGAAGACTCGGTCAACTATGTCGCACTGGCCTTACGGGCGCGGCTGCAAGATCTCCTCGTCGCGATGGCCGCAGCCAGTGCTCATCGCACAGAAGCACAGTTTGACCGTACGCCGTCTACGTATGCGGACGGATCCCCTATGTGGCGGGTGTCTGTACGACGGGACGTCGCAAAGCAGCTTGCCGCTCTCGAACGTGCAGAACGCGAAGACGAGATGCGCATCCGGCGTGAGCGGAAGGAGCTCGCAGCTGCCCAAGCCGCTGCCCTTGCTGCTCATGCGCCTGGCGCCGCAATCGGGGACGCAGAGGACATCGACGGTGGGCCGAAAAAGAAAAAGAAGAAGGCAGATGGACCTGGCGTGACCGCGAAGAACATGTCTGAGGACGTTCGCAAAAAGATGTCCAACGCTGTCGCAAGCCACGCTGCCGGCCTTAGTACGGGCAAGTACGCATGGATGAACGCGTCTAATTCTGCGTCCGCCACCCCTCCGAAGCCCAAGCCAGCTGCTAGTCCCGCACCGGCGACGACGACGGCGCCTGCCACGACGCCTGGAACAGCTGCGGCAGGAAGCTCCTGGGCACGGCCCTACGTGCCCACGTCCGGCAAAGCGGCAAGCTCAGCGAAGGAGGAGGAGGACACACGGCGTGTCGTTACACTGCGCGATGCCCTCTTCGTGGTGGAAAAGGAGCGAGGACACGGCGCCGGGCGTGGCGCTGCGCACGGGTGGGTGCGATGACGAGCATCGTGCAGGCATTCCGAGCCCGGCCAACTGCCCTCAGCGTTTCGCTCTTGCTGCTGTGTTTGTTCACTGTATGATCGATCGACGATTTTTGTTTTTTTGTTTTACCACCGCTTTACACTTTAAACAATCCTTTTTTTTCACAATATCACCGTCGCCCGTGTCTGCACTGGCTCAACTCCTGAATTTTCCGTGTCCGAAACTGATGACATGCATGCGCTGTCAGGCCTGTCAGGGTTGTGTCAAGGCTTGGGTGTGGTCGGGAAGGTGAGGTAGCCGAACCGGAGGGCTTCTGAGGAACTTTCATACTTGCGGGCGTCAAGCGCAACCAACGAGGGATTAGTCGTTCACCACGTTGCCAGTGACAGCATCTTATGCCGTCATTTTAAGGTCCACCCGACAAGATGACGCTATATATGGAAATCCATGTGGGTTCCCTGAAGACATGAGTGCATCATGAAGCGGTTGACCCGGCAATTGTTTGCCTGGATCAAGAGGCGTGACAACCAGGCAATCCCTACATCCGTGCCTGCCAGTGGTGGCGAAACCAACGCACTGCCTGCCAACGGATCTCCTGTCTGCATTCCCCCTCCTATCACATACGCAGCCCCCTAGCGAACCGGTATAATATGTACGAACGAGAGAACAAGACGATGATCGACAGTTGATCAAAGTCTGGTCTAAGCTGACAGGTAGCAGTCCATATCATTACGGTATATTATATCGTTATTATTATCGTCATCATCATACCATTTCCGTCCGTCTCTCCCCGAAACCCTGCCGCTTCTCTAAAGTGGATTTCGGAGCGGTGGAAGTGAAGTCGTCCCTCGGTATCCCGGAGGCGGTAGACATTGCCTTCATATCTCATAGATCTCATATCTCATATCTTCTTTCCTCGGAACAGCCCGATTACAATAATAGATCGACAGATTGAAACCGAAGACACTGATCTATTGAATCGCGGACTCTTTCGCAAGGTAAACAAGGTATTTCGGCGTCCGAGTCCGAAGGTGCTGGTCCGGTTACGGTCTTTCTTCTGTAGCAGAGCGCGCTACTTTGTGTTTTACTCGTCGCGAGATCGCCGCGATGAGTGGAGCGGAATATAGCTTCTGCACGATCCGCAAAGTAAACAAGGCACTTCGGCATCCGAGTCCGAAGGTGCAGGTCCGGTTACTGTCTTTCTGCTGTGGAGAGCGGCGTGCTACTTTGTATTTTACTGGTCGCGCGATCGCCGCGATGAGTGGAGCGGAATATAGCTCCTGCACGATTCGCAAGGTAAACGAGGTACTTCTGCGTCCGAGTCCGAAGGTACTGATCCGGTTTCTGTCTTTCTGATGTAAGAGATCGTGCTACTTTGGGTTATACTCGTCGCGCGATGAGCGGAGCAGAAAACGGCTCACGTCTCGTCACTCATAGATCTAAAGATCTGATGCCCGTACGACTCGAAATAGTAATCACAACCCGCCGCGAGGCCAAGGTATTACACCGTGCAAACGTACATGGCCATTTCAAGGACCTGGAGTTACAACTGGGACGGATAAAGCTACTATGCGTTCGAATTCGATACACAAGCGCGGGTGCACAAGCGCGGGTGGACAGAGGGAAATAGAGAGTTAATAAGTCGAATTAAAAAATGGGCCTGGTAACCCGGAAAAAAAGGGAACACTCGCGTAAGATCGGAAAGGAACAGACAAGTACAGTACAGTCCTCATGGAATCCGCGAGCTCGCCCATAGATAATAACCGGTCTGTCAACGCCGTGCCGCCGAAGGTCGTCGCGAGGTACTTGGCCTGCTCTTGGCGGAGTGCGAACTACGCTGCCGCATGGGCTCCTGCGCGGCGTGTCTGCTGCTGCTCTTACGTTGAACGGGCGCAGGGCGATTTTGCGGAGGCTGCTGCTGGGTCCGATTTCCGCCACGATGATGGTGATGTTGGGAGCTGTGAGACCTGTACCGCTGGGGCGAGCGCTGCGCGGGCGCCGGCGCCCGCGCAGGGGGAGGAGCAGGCGCTGCAGCGCTTGCATTGCGCTTGCCATTGCTAAAGCTGCCCAAGCGGAAGAGCGAGAACGGACCGCTGCCACCGCCCGCAGTTTCATGCGCACGCTGGCTGTAGTACGCGCGGATAGCGCGCGCCTCCTTCATCTCGCGACGGCCACGCTGGCGTTCCCTTTCGTTTCCGACGAGGGTTCCTCGCCACATGCAGAGCCAGCCATGGATGGTCGATGCCTTGCGACGACGCCGGCGGCGGTCTTCCTCCTATACATCAGAACAAATGAATTTTTTGTCTTTTTTTGAACACCCCGATGAAAATACTCACCGAATCCCAGTCAATCTCAAACATCGATTCAAGTGCACAAGGTCAGGGTTTAGGTGTAAGAGGGTTGATAATTGCGTGTCAATGTTCCGAGTGTCCATTTTAAATGTTGCACGTAGACTCGGAGATGCCCGGATGGCTAGTATGATCGTAGGGCGCCCCCACTGACAACCCCAAATGTGCTCTCTGTGTGGCGGCTCTGGACTCGACAGCGTGGGGGCGTGATAGGGGCGTGTCTGTAGGTGCGTTGGGGTAACGTGCTTTGCTTAGAGTGCCCGAATCTGGTATGTGCGTGGAGAAGGCGTGTCGGTCCCTCGGACCGCGCGTTTTTGGTGAGCACGCTCCATAAGCACGGCATGGAGCACGGTGCCGCACCCTATCACCCGTTCTCACACGATTCTCGAAACTCGAAGCAGTACGTGCATTCTCCATGAACATGAAGAAGGGAAAAGTGACCTGACGTGTGGGTTCAAGTCGTGGTCAATGGAACACGGAGAAGATGAAATTGCCAGTGATGATGCCAAAGTGTGTGGAGAGGATAAATGAATTCGAGCGGGAATGGAAGACCACCCGGTCCGTTTTTCACAGCCGCAGCCGAACAAGGACGGTCCGGGCGTTTAAAGTGGTTTGACTTATATCATTTGGAGTTGTTGCGTTGGCGTTGATAGGCGCCACGTGCCGCAATGGGCAGTGCTCCGCTGTCTAACACCGCCATACACCAACCTACATCTTTGCTATGGGACACAACGAAACATCACGCAGCGGCGAGCTCAATAGCCGAATGACCTCCGGACTGAACAACGTCCGTATCTTGAGTCCTCCTTCAAATACGATGCCGCTAAACTGCAATGATCAACTTGAACTCGCTCCCCAGCAAAGGGATAACAGCAAACCATATTATCCAGACAACTCGCGTACTATTCTTAAATGGGTTTCAAGAATGTCAGCGCCATCATTGATGGACGACTCTATTTGGGAAAGTCAGTGTTTTCATTTTGGAAATCCGCCGTAACTCTGATCCCATATGACTCCTCCCCACTCTTTAGCCTTGTTTCGGCACAATCTACCCGCTCTTTGACAGAGCGCCGCATCACACATATCGTCTCGGTCTGTACCGAACCCATCCCCGCCGAGCACCCGCAGTCTGGTATAAGACACATGCGTGTCCCCGTTCAAGATGCGCATCACGAAGATCTGCTCATTTGGATGCCGTCTATCTGCCGTTTCGTCGATGAGGCCCTCAGCGCCGGCGGTGTGGTCCTCATTCATGGAGTACACGGCCTGTCACGCGGTGCCACCATTATGGCTGCCTATGGTAGGACTGGATGAATTCTCCACGCCCGCTCCGATCCCTTCATTGACTTGTGTTGCTCCAGTAATGTGGTCCAGACGCGTCAGTTCCGCCGAAGCCTTGGACATAGTTAGACGTCGTAAGACTGTGTTCATACCTGCACGTTCTGACACGTTTTAACCCACCATTTGGACCAGATCGTGAGCAAATCTGGCCGAATGCAGGCTTCATGGAACAGCTTTCACTCTTCGAAATGTGTCGGTACGCACCGTCCATGGAAGAAGGAATATACGTGCGCTGGCGCCAGAACATCGACCGTCAGCTGCAAGGTCGCAGGTAGATGTCACGAGCTCAGGTTTGAACCAACAAATCTGAGGAGTCGTCCTCAATATTTCTTGCAACTGTACAAGTGTTGTACTGTATCATCGACTGGTCATGTCATAGAATAGCGCCTTGCTGTCGTACATCATCACTAATACTAGTCCTCTACTCCCACACATGTGTTGTCCTCCCTGATGTCGTAAATTGTCGTAAATCTTATTCGCGTTCGACATGGCTCATGTCTTTATGTTCACACGACGTGAGCGAATCGTCATCATATCGAACATTAGGGCTTAAACAACCGGCTGCCCTGGCCATGCTAGGACTAGGGTAATTCTGCCTTCCTCGGTCTGCGACAACGTGCCGTGCGATTTCCGAAGTTATGCTCAAGCTCAAACTCAATGACGAGGCACAGCTACCTGATCATATGTTGGATCGATCGGCAGTGGGGCGTACGAAGCACAGCAACAAAAGAAGCCAGCCGCAAGGCACGACTCAGGAAGATCTCACGCCGGGATTCAGGGCAGCAAGGGGATCGACGAGGTACCTCTCGGAGGCACAAAACGCTGTGATGCCGGTCGTTGCTAAATTTCCTAATTGAGCTAAGCCAGATCTAAATCGAGAAATCCAAAGGGGAAACCGGCTCGGGTTGTGTGTGCAGTCTAGCTTCGCTATGTGAGGCCAAGAGTGAAAAGCGGACGCCAATGCAATGAAAGCCTGTTTATTGCTATGCAAGAAATCACGTCGATGTGAGTAAGAAACGAGAGTGCCGGTTTCCCCGGACAAAGGCAACAGAAACAACTGTGTCGGCCGACAATACAGAATCGACATCTCCGCACCGTGAGAAACTTCTCGGTAACCCGAACGAGCGTCCCGTATGATCGGATGTATGGACATGAGCCCCTGCTGCTCAAGTCAAACGACGATTTTGTACGCATCCCACCCAGAGGGCCGAAGATCATTCTTCAGAATCTTCGATCCCCAATGTCGAAGAACTCGGAGAACGTGTATTGTCGTGGAAAGCGGTCCATCTCTACGAGATAGGGATGCTTAGGGCAGTAATCAGTGAACGACAGACGTCGCAGACAGGTCGATACTCTTGGCGTGTACTCACCGTTCTTTCAGGCGACTCTACTGAATTTACCAGGATCTCCACTCTGCGAGCCTCGCACCCCTCCTGCAAATCCGAATAGTGCTTGTCGAGAGTAAGCGTCTCTTCGATGGATATTACGCGCAGGTCCGGAAGCACGGGGAGCACTTGTACGATCGCGGCTACAACGGCATTCGACATGAACGCGTGGACCTGAAGCCTGATGTGTTTCAGCGTCCTTGGGAACGCAGGGAGTGGACTGCTCCAGAACGGGCCCGCAATGACAAGCTCTTCCAACTTCATGAACAGGTGAGCGATTCCGAAGGCTGGTTGACGCTTAAGCGTCAAGGTGGAAACGCTGGGCCCATGAACGGACAACACGGGAAGCACTTCCTCGGGAATATCGTACAGCTCAAGAAACCGCAAATTTGACTGATCATTTGGTGGGGGAGGCGGAAGTAACCACTCGATAACCGTGGCCAAGGCGGTGATAGGAAGCCTCAGTTCACGCAAACTTATGCATGGCATCGCTGGCGGTAGTCCATTATAACCTGTGAGCACACGAAGCGCCCGAATCGTTGGCCAGATACCCACGAGGTCATAGACCAAGGGGGAGTCAAATGGTCTCCCATATTTGAGGTCTAGCACCTCGATGGGTAGGACGAGGCTCGACAGCCAATCCAGGATATGGGCCTCGAAGGAGTGCATGTTCTTATGCGCCCAGTCCACTGAGAGGCGCAAGTCGCGGAGCCGGGGGGTGTGAGCGAGTAGAGAAAGGAAGTCGGGAATTCGCACGCATTCCGGACTCCCCTGTGGAACGTCGGAAAAGAGCGGCAGGGTCGCGGTGGATTCGCCAATGACGTGAATGGAAAGCGACCGAGTAAACCCCAGAAGATGGGATTGATGGAGAAGTGCTTCCGGTCCAAGTGTTCCGGGATTCCGAGAGGCGTAGGCGCGGCTACGCTCCACGATGAGAGAATTATAAAGCAAGCGCCGGGCAAGTGGCAGCCAAGGTTTGCAGACGAGGGCGCAAGCTGTCAACACCTGTCGTTCTGCTCGGCTCAGCGGCCACTCGCAGGCTTCTCTCAGGATCCTGTCGACAATCTCCAATGGGAGAGCGGGGAGAACGGGAATATTCCGAGGGGTGATTTTCTGCGGTTCATGAAATGAAATGTCAGTTCAATAGTAGTTGCCAAGGCGACGAGTATGAGTGTTTTGTTTGCCTACCGTGGCGTTGGAGTGCTTGCTTCTTCCAGCTACTTTCGCCTTCCGCCATGGCCAGAACAACATCATTGGGCCGCCAAGGTTCCTCTTGTCTATCCCAGGTGAGTGAAAGGGGTCGAACCGAACGTCGACGCTGATCCTTGTGGTTCAAGTGCTCACGAGCGCACGAGGGCGCTTGCACGACGCATGGTCAGCCTTCGGTCCTTTGATTGTGGCGGTTGATAAGCGCTGTTGCTGTTAATGCAGCTGATACAGTACTGTAGGAAACCTTGAGTCGGCCTTTTCTGACTAACGCCTCAGGTATTAAGTTGAAGTTGAACATCGACCTACACCAAGACCTACACCAACTTTTTCACCAGTTCAACGTTCAAACGTCCAAATTTCAAAGTCTGATTCGAGCACGTGATGGACTAATTCTGATTTCTCGATTGATCAACATTTCTCGATTGATCAACACTGGAACCGGGAATTGATCTTTTAGCAAAAAATCTTGGAAAATAACTTGACCTAGACATAAAAAATTTATGTGTACAAAATTTAAGTTTATGTGACAATATATTAGAGCAAGATTTAAAGTTTGTAGGTCACACACCTCACAATGCGCTTGTTGCAGCTGTCATGTGATCTGCAAACTTTAAATCTTGCTCTAATATATTGTCACACAAACTTAAATTTCGTACACATAAATTTTTTATGTCTAAGTCAAGTTATTTTCCAAGATTTTTTGCTAAAAGATCAATTCCCGGTTCCAGTGCAACAAGACGATAGGAGTGCGATAACAAGTTTCACGAGACGAAGGATCCTATATTGTTGCGGGACGTCGAACCTCCCAGGGAATAGAAGGTCGATCCTGGGAGAATCCAGAAGCTATCTGATCCAGTAAAGCTGTGCATCTTGACTCTAGATGTGGCGTTTCAAGAATAGTCTTGCTAACTTACTTCCCTCTTATGCGACACATGTTGATGCACCGCGAATTCCGGTCTTCTCACAGAGGGGTCTGCTACATGATATGGTGGGTTTGCGGTTTCGATGTGCGGAGATAGCGCCACGGATAAGCGAGTATATGCTGGCCCACACTGCCCTACAGTACGTCCTTATTAGCTAAAAGTCATACACGTCAGTGAAATTTGACCAAAGTTTACTGTAAATAGACTGTTGATCAGATCACTGTCACTTCTTGACGTTCTGCTTATCTCGAGGTCTAATCATTGTTGTGCAAAGTTAACAGATAGAGAAACTTCTATCCGAATTTCCGACGAATGCAAGATCCTTGGCGTGCTAAAGACGAAAGAGATGCTTCAACTCCGAATAGTTCTATTCAAGGAACAGGACGATGTGTTTTACTAGTCTCCATCACGATCCTCGAAGCTGGCCCACAAATTGGACGGGAGACGGTGGGCGCCACTAACAGCCCTATTTGCACTCTGTTGCAGTTCGTCAGGGTCCCTCACAGAGACAAGGATACGTTGTATCGGATCTCTACAGGCGCCTGATTCACTTGGTAACTTGGGGGTAGCGGTGCACTGTATGAGAACCTGTGGGAAAACTTGAAGCTGGGCTCTCGGGTCCGAAGCGCGGACCTGGCTGCGTTGTGCGGAAGACACAAGTCCTTATCCGCAAGGCTATAATTGGGCTTCCTAGCGATACCATGTCGATAGGGGCACACACGAACTAGGAAGAAGCCTGAGAGGGGTTCTTGGTTAACATAAGGCGCAGATTATCATCGGCGCTAGTACTGCGTATTCAACTTCACGGACACTCGGAGAACATATGCATAATCACTCCAAAGTGGGAGACCCAGGTTTGCGCTAAACCGCGAACAATCTGAGAGCCGGGATAGGTTATCCCTTTTCACTTTTTCTTCAGTAAATCTCTGAGGCGAATCCTCTGTAAGGGTATCAATTAAGTCCGACCGGTTTCGTTCACTCGATTACGTTATACTGCGACCTTTCTCCTGCCCTGGGAGCCATGTTGACGTTCTAAAGCGAAGTGAGGAACGAACGTAGAGTTAGAACGACCGGTCTTGGTCTATGGCTTTTATCCCGGAATATAAATAAAAACTTTCTAAATAAAAAAAAGGACGTAGAGTTCGAACATAGTCTTTGAGTGAGCGGATGAAGCGGCGCCTGCGTCTTTTGGCGCGCTGCTACCACTGGGAATCGGTCTTCCGGTGAAAAAACCGTGTAAAAGCCCAACTTAGACATAAAATACGCATAACTGAGTCAGATTTTGAGTCTTTCATGGAGGACAATGGCGGAGGAGAATGAGGACTTTAAATTATTGTTACCATGTGGAAATCTTTTAGGTATTTTTCACAGTACAGTATTCACGAAAAGACCGATTCCCGGTCCAAGTCCCGGCCCCATGCACTTCATCGACGGCGCGCAGTCTAGCTTTGACGTACTCGCTATGCTATGACCGAGGCCAGGAGCGAAGAGCGGACGGTAATGAAAAGTCTGTTTATTGCTTTGGATACGCAAGAAATTACGTCGATGTGAGGAAGAGATGAGAGTGCCGGTTTCCCCGGGACAAGGGCAACGGAAACAACAGTATCGGCTGACCATACATGATCGATATCTCCACGGCTGTGAGAAATCTCTCGGTAACTCGAACGAGCGTCCCGCGTGATCGGGATCGTGTGCACATGAGCCTTGGTCAAAAGACGAATTGGTACGCGTCCCACCCAGAGGGCCAAACACCTTTTTCAGAGTCTTCGATCCCCAACATCGAAGAACTCGGAGAATGTGTATTGTCGAGGAAAGCGGTCCATCTCTACGTGATAGGGATGCTTATGGCAGTAATCAGTGAATGATAGACGTCACAGACAAGTCGGAAACTTTGGCGTGTACTTACCACCCTTCTTCCAGACGAGTCTACTGGATATACCGGGATCTCCACCAGGATCTCCACTCTGTGAGTCACGCACGCCTCCTGCAAATCCGGATAGTGCTCGTTGGCGGTAAGTGCCTTTTCGATGGATAACACACGCAGATCCGGAAGCATGGGGAGCATCCGTGCGATCGCAGGTACAGCGGACTTTGACATGAACGCAGGGACGCGAATCCTGATGTGTTTCAGCGTTGTTGGGAACGCAGGGAGCGGGCTTCTCCAGAACGAGCCCGCAATGACGAGCTCTTCCAACGTCGTGAACAGGTGAGCGATTTCGAACGCTGGTTGGCGCCTAAGCGTCAAGGCAGAAACGCTGGGCCCATGAACGGACAACACGGTACGCGCTTCCTCAGGGATTTCGTACAGCTCAAGAAACCGCAAATTTGACTGCTTATTTGGCTGGGGAGGCGGAAGCAACCACTCGATAACCGTGGCGGCCAAGGAGGTGGTAGGAAGCCTCAGTTCACGCAGACTTATGCTTGGCCTCTCTAGCGGCAGTCCATTATAACGTGTGACCACACGAAGCGCCTGGATCGTTGGCCAGATACACACGAGGTCATAGACAAAGACGGAGTTAAAGAGCCCCCAATCGTCGAAGTCTAGCGCCTCAATAGGTAGGGCGAGGCTCGACAGCCAATCCAGGATATGAGGTTCAAATGGGCCTATGTTATCTCGCGCAAAGTCCACGGAGAGCTTTAGGTATCGGAGCCGGGGTGTGTGAGCGAACAGAGAAAAGAAGTCGGGAATTCGGACGTATTCCCGACTCCCATCTGGAGCGTCGTCCTCAGAAAAGAGCGGCAGAGTCGCCGTGGATCTGCCAAGGACGCGAATGGAAAGCGACCGGGTGAACTCCAGAAGATGGGATTGCTGGAGAAGTGCTTCCGGTAGGAATGTGCCGGGATTCCGAGAGGCGTAGGTGCAGCTATTCTCTACGATGACAGAATAATAAAGCAAGTGCCGGGCAACAGGGAACCAGGATTTGCAGACGAGGGTGCTGGCGATCAACACCTGTCGTTCTGCTCCACTCAGGCTCAGCGGCCACTCGCAGGCCTCTCTCAGGATCCTGTCAATGATCTCCAATGGGAGAGCGGGGAGAATGTGAGTATTCCGAGGCGAGGTTTTCTGCGGCTCATGAAACGAAATGTTAGTTCAATGGGAGTTGCCAAGGCTACGAGCGTGGGTAGCTTATTGCCTACCGTGGCACCGGTGTGCTTGCCTCTTCTAGCTTCTGTTGCCTTCCACCGTGGCCGGAGTTGCATCATTCGCCAAGGCTCCTCTTGTCTATCCTAGGTGAGGGAAAGGAGTGAGAAGGGATCGGAGCGAGCGGCCCGTCCGTCGACGTACTCAGGCAGTACTCGGGCACTCGCATGGTTCAAGTGCTCACTGGCACGCTTGGGCGCTTGCATGCAGCCTTTGGTTCTTAGAATGTGGCGGTTGATAACCGCTGTTGGTCCTGCCAGTGGCACGGCAGGAAAACTTTTCTTCTGACTGATGCCTCAGGTAAGTTGAGAGGCGACCCACACCGAGCACTTCTCTGGTCACGGTGACACAAACTTGACTCTTTTACTGATCCAAAAGTCTGGTTCGGACGCGTCTTGGACTAATTCTGATTTCCCAACTGGTCAGCAAGGAGACGATCGTGACGCAATAACATCAAGAGAAGAAGAATCTTTATTGTTGCGAGACGTCAAAGCTCGCCAGGACATGGAAAGAAGGTCGGTCGGACTCGGTCCTAGGCCGAGGAATCCAGAAACTGTCTGACACACAGTGAACCATGATGTGACGTTTCAGGAAGTCCTGCTAATTTACTTCCGTCTACTGCGAAACTTCTTGATGCATCGCGAATTTTCGTGTTATATGATATGGTGGGTTTACGGTTTTAATGTGCGGCTAGGTGATGGAGTGAGCACCATGTACATCTCTAGCCACAGGCAAGTATATGTTGCCAGTGGCCCACAGTACGTCCTTATTTGCTAAAAGTCATAGTACTACGCGTCAGTGAAATCTGAAAATCTGACCAAAGTTTAAATACACTATCGACCAAATCACTATTACAGCAAGTTACGTTAAATCATCCCGTACACTTCTTGAAGCTCCACTTATCTTGAGGTCTAATCGTTGTTATGGAAAGATCACAGATATAAAAAACTTCTATCCGAAGTTCCGACAAATGCGTGACCCTTGGCATTCTGAAGACGAAAGAAATGCCTCGACTCCTTGCTCAACTCCGAATAGCCCAATTTAAGCAGAGTCTCTCCATCACGACCCCTGAAGCTGGCCCACAAATTGGTATGGGAGATGGCGGGCGCAGACGAGGATACGTGACATCGGATCTCTACAGTGCCTGTTTTACTTGGAGGTGGCAGTACACTAAGCATACTGTGTGAGAACCTGCGGAGAACTTGAAGCTGAGCTCTCTGGGCCCGAAGCGCGGATCTGGCTACGTTGTGCAGAGGACATAAATTTTTATTTCCAAGGCTGTAATTGGGCTTCCAAATGATACCGTGTCGATGGGGAGACGCACGAACTAGGAAGGGAATTCTTAATTTAACAAAACGTGTGGATTATCACTGGTGCTAGTGCGCGTTCAACTTCACGGACATTCAGAGAACCATAATCACTCCCCAGTAGGAGGCCAAAGTGTCTAGACCCAGGTTTGCGCCACGTCGCGAACAATCTAGGAGCCAGGACAGGTAACTAGAACGGGCGTCCCATATAATTGGACTCGTGTGGCCATGAGCATCTGCTGCTCAGGTCAAACGATGAATTGGTACTTGGTACGCGACCCACCCAGAGGGCCGAACACCCTTTTCAGAGTCTTCGATCCCCAACATCGAAGAACTCGGAGAACGTGTATTGTCGAGGAAAGCGGTCCATCTCTACGTGATAGGGATGCTTGTGGCAGTAGTTAGTGAATGACAGATGTCGCAGACAAGTCGGTACTCTTGGCATGTACTTACCACCGCTCTTCCAGACGAGTCTACTGAATATACCAGGATCTCCACTCTGTGAGCTTCGCACGCCTCCTGCAGATCCGGATAGTACTTGTTGGAAGTAAGTGCGTTTTCGATGGATAATACACGCAGATCCGGAAGTATGGGGGGCACCTGTGCGATCGCAGCTAAAGCCGAATCTGACATGAAATCAGGGAAGTGAAGCCTGATGTGTTTCAGCGTTCTTGGGAACGCGCGGAGCGGACTGCTCCAGAACCTGCCCAAAATGACGAGCTCTTCCAACTTCGTGAATAGGTGGGAGATTTCGAACGCTGGTTGGCATGTAAGTGTCAGGGTGGAAACACTAGGCCCATGAATGGACAACACGGGAAGCGCTTCCTCAGGGATTTCGTACAGCTCAAGAAACTGCAAATTTGACTGCTCATTTGGTGGGAGAGGCGGAAGAAACCACTTGATAACCGTGGCCGAGCAAGGGTCAAAAAGCCTCAGTTGATGCAGATTTATGCT
>WNGR01001412.1_pt1 | contig 28207 bp, 29 predicted proteins | sample 5407581 | NCBI WGS metagenome assembly WNGR01 (sample SAMN13153383, study PRJNA577476) | soil metagenome | isolation source: 80 cm soil or saprolite under Garry oak tree replicate 2 | place: USA:California | collected 2016-06-15
GCCAGACGCCATTTTTCTTCAAGTCACAGTCACTTACAGTGGGTGATCCGGATGTCAACGTCGGCCGAGCGGATGCGGACCCACCGCGGCCACAAAAAGGGCGACCATTCAGCCTGCGATTCACGGCGGTGCCGTGAACGCCAGCATATCGAGCGGGATAACGATCTCCGCCTGCTCGCCCTGGCGACCCTCGACGAGCTGAATGAGCGGGGAATCGATCCCGGCACCTATTTCATCCACGACTGGAAGGACAGCCGGGAACTGGCGGGACTGGAGGCTGTCCCCTGGCTGGATACCGAGCCTGACTTTCTTCACAGACTCCAGGCCAAAGTGGATGTTGACAATTTCGTGTTCACGTGACAACAGGTATTTCGATGGGGATGTTCACCCGGCGGGTTGCAGCTCGGTGCGATGAGAAGTTGCGTGGGAGCCATCCTAAGCGAAGTAGCCGGGACCGGCTTGAGAGCTGAAACCCCTGCTCCATAAGGATTTCAGCCCGAAAGGGCCTGGACATGGGCAACCTTGGTAAGGGTCCCGTTTTGTAATCACGCGACCTGCGGAAACTACGGAGAGCAAACCCCCTCTGACCTGGGAAATTGTCACAGAGCCATCCTAAGCGAGGTAGCGTCTCCTGGACGCTGACGAAACAGGCTCCAGGCGGGGCCGGGCTGGAACGGCAGGTGCTTCAATGGGGATGTTCGCCTGGAGGAAGAAACCGGGGTCTTCTCTCGCGGTAACCCGGCGGAGCTGTGATCGTTGCGGCGCACGGGCCTCACATCAGGTGGACGTCGGAAGGGGCAGCCTGTATTTCTGCGGGCACCATTTCCGTAAGCATTCCGGGCATATTTTTGCCCGGGGATATCCGGTCAAAGAATTGCAGAGAACATTATGCGCCGCCGCAGGCGGACCATTGCCGAGCGCCGTATCAGGCTGTGGAACCAGCAGAACGGCCTCTGCGGGGTATGCCTCCTCCCCCTCGATTATGAGGAGACAGTGGTCGACCATGACCACGCTCACTGCGACACGGATTCCCGCCAGGCTTGCGGGGATTGTGATCGCGGGGCGCTGCACTCCTCATGCAACCTGCTGCTAGGCCACGCTAACGATAATGCCGAGCTGCTGGAAAAGGCTATCCAGTATCTCCGGAGGAGGGCTGTCAGGCAATGTTCCTTGTCATAGGGCTGATTATCCTGCTTTTCGGCGGGCTGGTCATCCTTCCCCACACGCTATGGCTGCTATTGGCTGTTGTCTTGACAGTCCTTATCATACTTGCCGTCACGCACCGTTAAAAGGATATATGCCTTGAAGGCTTTTTTCAGGTTCTGCCTGCCTCTTCTCCTGGTTACCGGGCTGGTTTCCGGGGTTCTTGCTGTCTCCGCCGCACCCGGCCGGGCGGCGGTGCATAAGACCATGGTAATCCTTGAGGAGAACCATAACCGTACCCAGGCCGAGGCAGGAATGCCCTATCTTGTCTCCCTGGAAAACCAGTTTGGCAAGGCGACGGGATACAATGCCATTACTCACCCGTCCCTGCCCAACTATCTTGCCATCTGGGGCGGGTCCACTTTCGGGGTAACCTCCGATTGCAGTGTCGGTTCCAGCGGATGCATCCCGAGTCCTCCGTCTGCCTGGGGCCAGGCGCTGGCCGCGGGGAGCACGGCTAAGGCATATCAGGAGTCAATGACCTCCAATTGCCAGACTGGCGGGTCGGGCAGTTATGCCCCCCGTCACGGGCCGTGGCCTTACTGGACGGACAGCACGGAACGCGCAGGCTGCAATGCCAATGACGTTCCGATGGGAACGACTGTCAGCGGCAATCTCCTGAATGACATAAATTCGGGCAGCCTGCCGGTTACCGGCGAAATGACCCCAAACCTGTGCAATGACGCCCATGATTCCTGCGGCGGGGATGCACTTGCCCACGCGGACGCCTGGCTCCAGGGATGGGTGCCAAAGCTCATGGCCGGGCCTGATTACCAGGCCGGTAATCTCACGATTATAGTCACCTTCGACGAAGGTGACTCCAACCAGAACGTTCTTTTCGCGGTAATCGACCCGGGCCTGTCGGCAAAGGTCGTCACCGGATCCTTCAACCACTATGCTCTCACCCGCTGGCTCGATGACAACGCGGGCGTCTCCGAGTTGCGCAATGCCGCTTCGGCCGGGGATCTCCGTGCGGCGTTCGGCCTGGGCGGCCCCGTGCAGCCTATGGCGCCGGCCGTGACCACAGGAGCAGCTTCCGGTGTGGGCCAGACCACGGCAACACTCAATGGCGCGGTGAACCCCGAAGGGCAGGCTACCGCCTACCAGTTTGATTACGGCACCACCACGGCATATGGCACTTCCGTGCCCTCTCCGGCGGGTTCGGCGGGGAGCGGGACCACGGCGGTCAGTGAAAGCTCCAGCCTGGCAGGACTTACCGCAAGCACCACCTACCATTACCGGATTGAGGCTACTAATGCCACTGGCACGAGCTTCGGAGCGGACCAGTCGTTTACCACCGCGGCGGTCCAGGGAAACTGCCCTGTTACCGGGACCACGTCCCAGGAACAGGACCTGGCATCGGCAATCTGCAATGTGCCTGCCGATGCCCAGTATGACCTTCATGACTCGGCGGGCCACTCAATGGATACCATGAAGGTTGTCTCCACTTCAGGCGGGACGCCTGCCTTCGTGGCAGTTTATCATACTTGCGCAGTATCGCCCTGCCAGGTTCTGCTAGGCGGGTCGAGCGATCTTCGCACGTGGACCTATGAAGGCCAGCTCACGGCCGGCGGCGGGTCCCAGCCAGCAATCAAGAGGCTGACAGACGGCTCCTACCTGATGCCTTACGAGGGTGTCTCCCCCAGCCATGTAACCGTGAACTGGTATCCTACCCTGGCGGACCTGCTGGCAGGCAACAGCACCCGGAGTTACAGCCTGCCTAACACCCTGGGTACCTGCCAGGGAACCCCTAACATTTACAGCCCGGTCGGATACACTAACCCGGACAGCTCACTGTTCACCCTCGGTTTCCATGAATCGCAATGCGGGGATGACAGGGAGGCCACGACAAAGATCACCAATTTCGCGTCGTCTTGCGAGTCGGTGTCCGATTGGCTGAACACCGCGTTGCAAGGCCAGGGCGCGGCAGGCAAGCTGGGTGACCGTGATGCCGTCTGGCATGGCGCGCATCTTTTCGACGTTGTCGAAGGGAATACCAGCACGACATACTCGCCCGCTAACTGGCGCTTGTATCTGTACGGGTTCACGGAGAACGGCGCGGTGCAGCTGCCTGTCCATACTGCTGGCGGGTCCACGGCGTTCGAGAACCCTACCGTATCGGCTCTCACCATCGGTGGCGTGAATAAGCTGGTGATCAGCCTGTTCATTCCCTCCGAAGGAGCGGCACCGGGCGAAGCCGGGGAGTTGCTGTACACGGTTCCTGATACCCTGGGTCCTGGTCAGAGTGCCCTTCCGGCGGTTCTGCAGAATGCCTGCTGATGAGTGATGCTGATCGGCAATCAGAGACCGCGGATAGAATATGTCCCGGGTTATTCACGGTCGCGCGGGGAAGACGCGATAGAGCTTTCCCGTAATGCTGGTCTTGACCTCGATGACTGGCAGAAATATGTCATCGTCAACTCGCTCGGCACCCGGAACGATGGCAAATGGTCAGCTTTTGAGGTAAAACTCCTGGTACCCCGGCAGGCCGGCAAAGGATCGATCCTCGAATGCCGGGAACTAGCGGGACTGTTCCTTTTCCGCACGGACCGGCTTCTGCTCCACACAGCTCACGAGCAGCGGACATCCACGGAACATTACCACAGGATCTGGTCGCTGATCCAGAATACCCCCGAGCTAGATCGGCGGGTAATGCGCAACAACTCGGCATACGGGCTTGAATCGATCTGGCTCAAACCGGGACCGACCGTCATACTGGGCTCGGGTGGTCGTCAGGTTCTCCGTAACGAGTCTTCTCGTCTCCTCTTCATAGCCAGGTCGGGCAGCAGCGGCCGGGGTTTCACAGGCGATTTCATCGCCTACGACGAAGATATGAAACTGAAGGCTGCGCAGGTCGGGGCGTCTCTTCCCGCGCTCGGTGCCCGGCCTAACCCGCAGGTTTTCTATGCTGGTTCCGCGGGCGACGAGAATTCCGAGCAGGTCGGCCTGATAAGGCGGCGGGGCATAGAGGCAGCCGAGTCAGGGCATTCACCCGGACGGTTGTTCTTTGCTGAGTGGTCTATCAACTGGCATACCGAGTATTGCAATCCGGATTGCACTGAGCATGACGATCCCGAAGATGAGCGTTCGGTAGCCAGGGCGAATCCGTCTTACAACGTCCGCCGCATGCCCTTCACGATAGCGGCCGAGCGGGACGCGCTGTCATCAGCGCAGTTCGAGCGGGAAATCCTCGGGGTGGGTAAATACCCGGTTCCGGGGGATGCGTGGATGGTCATCCCCAAAAAATGGTTCACGGCAACCACGGATGATACGGGGGAACCTCCCCGGGTGAGGTTCCCCGTATTTGCTATCGAGGTAGCGCAGGACAGGGGGTCGGCATCAATATCCGTGGCCGGCCTCAGGCCTGACGGCCGGATCGGCTTGCAGGTCACCGACCACCGCGAGCATACCGGGTGGATCATGAGCAGGGCCGGGGAAATCCAGGATAAATGGTCGCCGGCAGCCTGGATCGTAGATAAGCGCGCGGCCACTAACACGGTCCTTGTCGAGCTGGAGCGTGCGGGCCTTCCCGTTAAGACGATGACTGCCACAGATGTGGCCGCGGCCAGCGGCCAGCTGTATGACGCGATGCGGGACGACATGGTGAGGCATTACGGGCAGCTGGCGCTCCGCACGGCCCTGGCAGCGGTTACCACGAGGAACCTGTCGGAATCGTGGGCCTTTGACCGGATTAATTCAGCAGCCGACCAGACTCCTCTCATGTCTGCCGCGTTCGCTTACTGGGGTTACATGAAATACGGTGCTGAGGAAGATTACGACGCCGCCGGTTCGGTGCATTTTGACCTGGCGGAAATAAGGCGTCTTTACCGGCTAGGGATTTACGGTCCGGACGACCTCCGGCGTCTATACGAGGAAGACTTGATCAGTGATAAAGACATTGAAAAACTGGCTGGCGAAGGACTTTTCTCCTGACGTCCCGTTGTCAGTCGTTGCTGTTTACCTCGTGATCCTCGCCGGTGTTGCTTTTATCTCCGCCGGCGTGTCGCTTTACTCGTTTCCCGCCGGGTTTATCGTGGCGGGTGTCCTGCTGATTCTCATCGCAGTGGATAGCAGGACGTAATGAGCCTGATCCTGGGGAAACGCGAGGAACGGTATTTCGGCATCAATACCGTGTCGGATCTTATCCCCCGGCGCATGGTCGGGGGGCGGGTCCCGTATGTTTCCGCCGACCGCGCCATGAAGCATTCCGCCTTCTGGGCGGGTATCCGGCTTCGTTCCGACCTGATTTCCACCCTGCCTTTCAAGGCTTACCGGAATGTTCAGCTGGAGGATGGCGTCTATCATAAGATAGACGCGACCCTGACTCCTTTCATGGCCCGCCCCGATTTCATGGAATGGCGGTCTTCGTCGCAGGCCGAGCTGGACCGTACCGGGAACTCGATCGGCGTGATCCGCGGCGGCCCCGACGTTACCAGCACCCAGTTCTATATTGAGCTGTATCCCAGTTCGGCGTGCAGTATCTTCTACGAGCGCGGGAACAAGAAATACCGGATTGACAACCAGGTTTATGATCCGGCTGAAGTCTGGCACGAAAAGCAGTATACTATCCCGGGTCTTGATGTAGGCTTGTCGCCTGTAAGCGCCGCGGTTTTTTCGCTGGGTCTTTACGAGTCTATCGAGGAGTTCGCTTCGGACTGGTTTATCGGGGGCGCTACCCCCAGGGCGAGACTTAAGAACACCGCCAAGAAGCTGAATTCTAAGGAAGCCACGACAGTTAAGGAATCGTGGCGTGCTTCCCGAGCCGCCGATGAGCCTTTCGTTCACGGGAACGACTGGGAGTACAGCCTTATTCAGGCAGAGCAGAATGCGTCTAACTGGATCGACGCGATGAAGCTGTCCCTTGAGGATGTGGCGAGGTTCGTGGGGGTCCCGGCGGACCTTATCGACGCGGCTGCGGGCGGGCCGAATATTACTTATGCGAACGTGATTCAGCGGAACCTGCAATTCCTTATCATGCATATCGGCCCGGCTGTCCTGCGCAGGGAGAATAGCCTGAGCCAGCTGCTGCCGAAGCCACGGTTCGTGGAAATGGATTCTAAGGCCCTGCTGAGGATGGACCCGAAGACCCTGGCGGCTGTTATCCGTACCCAGATTGAGTCCCGTACTCTTTCCCCTAATGAGGCCCGAGAAATGGATAACCGTCCGCCATTCACTGATGATCAGATCCGGGAGTTCGACGAGCTTGGCCTCAACCGCCGCGGGACGACTCCTGCTACCTCGCTGGCCCCGGTGCCGGTCAACCCTGCGGATATCAACGCCATCAGCGATCCGGCCGCATCTACCGCTAATTCACAAGGAAACTTAGATGGCTAAAGTAGACAATTCTGCCTGGAATGCCAGCGAAGCGTGGGCTAATGGTTCTGCCTCGGATGATCCTGAGGCTTTTTTCCGGGGGATCTGCGCTGGGGAGAAAACCACGGGGAAGCCGGATACCCAAGCTCACTGGGCGTTGCCTCATCACTATCATCCGGGTGATCCGCCTAATGCCGCGGGCGTGCGTAACGGCCTGTCACGTATCGGCCAGACTCAGGGACTTGTCAGCAAGACCGCGGCACAGGCCCATCTGGATAACCACATGGAAGACATCCAGGCGGCAGAAAAGGCTGCCAGGCCGGGAGGTATCCGGGCTAAGCGCGCCGCTGGGGGCTTTCCGGGGGACCGGGGGAGGATCCGTTCTTTCCCGGGCAGCAATATGCGGGCCGCCCTGGTAACCAAGGACGGGAAGTCCTTTTACGAGTTCGAAGGTTTCGCCGCCATCTTCGACAAGTCCTACCCGATGTATGACATGTTCGGCAAATATGAAGAGACCATGGGCGGGAAGGCTCTTAACAAGTCCCTGGCAAATAACCCCGATGTTGCCTTCCTGACTAATCATCGTGGTATCACCATGGCCAGGACGACCAACGAAACCCTGGATATCCGGAAGGCAAAGAGGCCGGATGACGGGGAGACAGGACTCAAGGTTCATGCTTTCCTGAACGCTGACCGGCAGGATGTGCGGGACCTGGCCAGTGCCATACACGACGAGCTTGTCACTGAAATGTCCTTCGCGTTCCTGCTGAACGACGGCGAATGGAACGACGATTACGATGAGTTCACGATTACCGAGGCGGATATTAATCGCGGGGATGTATCGGCTGTCAATTACGGGGCGAACCCTTACACGTCTATTTCGGCCCGCGCGGAGGAAATGAACCGGTTTCTCCGGGAGGCACCTGCTTACGTTATCCGCGGCGGTCTCCAGACCGTTTCCGAACGGGCTGACAGCGACGAGTTTGCTTCGGCTTCACGAGCGCTTGCCAGGGAGGCTACCCGGCATTACCTGAATGCTGCCCGCAGGCTGGATTCTATTAAGTCCGGTATCGCCAGCGGGGCCGTAACCGGGAAGGGCAGCCGGGCACCGGGGGTTGCCGGGGAGGACCCGTCTTCGCTCGTAATCGGGCTGGATGCCGTTCTTGACCAGGCCAATGTCCTCGTAGCTTCCATGGATGAGGCTGCCTTTAAGGCCTTGCCTCCTGACGTGCAGCAGGCGATCGATCTCCTGATGGGCGCGGACACGATTGTTGACGAGCTTATGGAAGCACTGGGAATTTACGATCCGGACGAGCCTGCTGAATTGACCCAGGACAGGCCTGCGGAGCATCGTAAGCTGCCGGGCGAGACCACCGCGGGAAAGACCGGCAAGTCCCTGCGCATCTGGCAGATGCGCATGAAGGGACAAGAGTACCGATGAGGCAGATGGTCCAGGTGGCACCCTATCCGGAAGAACTGGAGACGGTTCTCAGCGGCCTGGATTTCAGGTTCCCCGGCTGGGCGTTCGAGTTGCGGGACATGCCTAAGCATGCGGGTGCCCGCGGGCTGACGCTGGTGATAACCCATGAAACCACGGACGCTTATAACCCCGGCAAGCCGTATACGGTTACGCACCCGATGAGTGTCCCCCCGGCATCCCATGATGAGCGTAACTGGGCTAGATGGGTCCTGGAAATGATCCTGCTCGTGCAGCGGCACGAGGCAATGGAAGCATTCGTGGTGAACGGCCGGAGGCCGTTCCCTCCCGGCCATGGCGGCGGGCACGACCCGTATTATCCTATCACGATTTATTAAAGGCTTCCTGACGGCTATCAGACCGTCAGGTCTTCCGGCAATCATACCGGGTTGCAACAACCGCAAATACGATAAGGGCCAGTCATAGTTAAATCGTCACTGCGGTGTCCATTAGCTGGTAACGACACCAGGACAGGTGACATGTAATGAACATAAAGGAACTCATCGCCGGTATCGAAGTGGAACTCGAAGCGGCACAGAAGCGAGAGCAGAAGGCGCAGCGCAGTATCGAGCTGATCCTGGCCACCGTTCAGCAGGAAGGCCGTCCCAATCTCACTCCTGAAGAAGATACCGAATGCGAACGGCAGGACGGAATCCGGGAAGAGGCTAAGGCGCAGCAAACAGGTATCCGGGCTAAGCTTGCCCGTGCCAGGAAGGCGGAGGCCGACGAGCTGGAGGCCGAGAACAGGCTCAGGGAGGCCGTGGATGTTCCCGCGCCTAAGCGTGCCCCTCAGCGTCGTGATCAGGTCGTGCAGGTTGGCCAGGAGGAGCGGACTTACCATAAGGGGAACGACCCGGTTGGTTCTATGTTCCTTCGTGACGTGGCTCTGGGCGGGCTGTTTCACAATGCCCGCTCTTCGGAACGTCTCGCGCGGCACATGAATGAGGAACGGGTGGAGCGCGCCGGCTATGTGGAGCGTGCCGCGGGTGACCTGCTCACGTCCGGGCTGGGCGGGCTGGTCGTGCCCCAGTACCTGGTCGAAATGACTGCTCCTGCCATCGCTAACCTCCGTCCGTTCGCGGACTCGTGTACTCCTCACGAGCTCCCCCCGGATGGCATGTCGGTTACCATCCCGACTATCACCACTGCCACGTCTGCGGCCGTCCAGTCCACCCAGCTTACCGCCGTGTCAGCCACGTCGGCTGTTGAGACCGATCTGACCCTCTCGATCAAGACTACTGCGGGTCAGCAGAACGTCTCCCGGCAGGCCGTCGAGCGCGGCACGGGCATCGGTGAAGTGGTTATGAGTGACCTCCAGCGGCGTTACGCGACCTCGCTGGATAACGAGCTGGTTAACGGCGCGACGACAGGTCTTCGTAACTTCGGCACGACGAACACCTATACCTCGGCTTCTCCGACCGGCCCTGAAATATACGGCCGTATTCTCGGTGCGCTGTCACAGGTGGAAAAGGCGCTGCTGGCTCAGGCTAAGCCTAACCTTGTGGTTATGCACGGCCGCCGCTGGTACTGGCTCCAGGGCCAGATGGTCTCGGTGTGGCCGATGGTCAATGCTGGCGGCGGGCTGGGCCAGCCCGCGGGCGACGTGAACGGGCTTAAGTACGGCTCGCCTTCCAGGGGTAGCCTGCCGAATGGCGTGGCCGTGTGTATCGACGATAACATCGTGACTAACCTGGGTGTCGGTACCAACCAGGATCAGGTTTACACGCTGTCGTCTGATGAGGCTCACCTGTGGGAGGCTCCCGGGCAGCCTCTCATGATCAGGGCGGAGCAGCCTAACATTGCTGCACTGGGCATCCTGTTCGTGGTCTACGGCTATTTTGCCTATACCTTCGCTCGTTATGGCGCGACTTCGGTGAACGTCCTGGACGGCACCGGACTCGTGGCACCGGCCGGGTACTGATCTAGCTAATCCTTAATGGCCAGGCCGGTTAATCCCGGCCTGGCCTCCGGGAGGGGCAATTAATGGCTATCATCGTATCGCACAACGCGACTATCGCTAATGCTCAGGCAGCGGCAGGCGATACCAACATACTGGATCGCGGTATGGCTCACTGGGACCATCCGGCGATGCTCCGCCTGGTTACCACAATCGGCGCGACCCCCACGGCTACTTTTTCTCAGGTTCTCGGCTCAGTGGACGGGACCAGTTTTTACCCTGTTCCTTATGCCGACTCGGCTACGCCGGGAACTTTGACAACGGCAGCTTTCGGTGCGATTACCACGGCTCAGACCAAGATCGTGTATTTGCAGCCTACGCCGTGGCGTTACCTCAAGATGAATATCTCAGCGGTAACCAACGTCACCTCTACGATTGATGTTTTCTCAGGAGAATGAAAATGGATCACGCACTTAAGGCTGAACGGGACCGTGCTGCTGCTTACGGCCTTATCAGGCTAGTCGAGCTAGCCGATGAAAAGCTGGCCGAAAGGGAGCAAGGTGAGATTAAGGACCGTCACGCCCCGGTTCGGCAGACCGCGTCTGCGGGCGCGGCGCGTACTCCAAGGAAGGCAGTTAAGGAATGAGCAGGTATCGTACCCAGTTTCTCTCGGCAACCGCTATCGCAGTTGACACCGCATTCGGTTTTCTTATGTGTCCTGCCTCTGGCGGGTATAACCTGCGCCGTATCACCGGAGGCCTGGTAACAGTCGGTTCCAGCGGGGCACCGCCGGATCAGGATTGCCTGCTGGGTATCGCCGCGGCCACGGCCGGACCTACCGGCGCGCCGACCACTACCACAACCACGCTGCTTAACCAGAACTCGGTTCCGTCGCTGATGATCGCGGCGACAACCTACGCCACCACTAACCCTACATTCTCGGCTTCTGCTGCTGATCCTTTCCAGATTCCGGTCTCATCCCGAGGAGGTTATGATCTTCTCTGGGAGGCTCAGGAGGAGTGGCAGATTCTTAAGGGGGTTGCTAACGGGCTGGTTTTCGTGAACCGCCAGAATGCTCTTACCACGCCGCTTGCATGGAAGCTGCTGATAGAATGGGAGGAATAGATTACAGTGAGTAATGAGGTGTCACTCTCTGTATGTAGCATTTGTAATAAGTCTTTCATCCCTGAAACTACTTTCGGTGGCAGATCATTTAAAACTTGCAGCGATTGCAGGGATAAACGAGCTAAATATATGCTTAAATGGAAAGGCGGTCGGGAAGGATATAATGATCATCAGCGTGATTATAAAAGATCCCGCCGCCAGCAAGTCCTAGATCATTATGGCAATAAGTGTGCCTGCTGCGGAGAATCCAGGTTTGAATTCCTGTCAATGGATCACATCAGCGGTGGCGGAACTGCTGATCGGAGAAAATCCGGGTTGCGCGGGAATGCAATTATAGGATGGATTATCCGGAATAATTACCCGGATACATTCCGCATTCTATGCCATAACTGTAACCAGGCAATAGGCTTCTACGGGATTTGCCCGCATGAGACGGAGAAATAATGACTAAACCTCTTGCCGTCGAATGACATCCATCGAGAGATCCTGGGGAAGTCATGAGCAATTATTCAGGGACCCCGGTAGAGCTATTTCACTCGTTTTACGGTGCTGCTACCACCAGCGTGCCATCGGCTAGCGCCGCCACTATCACTGCGGGAACCCCGGAGATAGTGATACCTGCCGGGTACATGTCCGGGCTCGGAAAGAAATCCAGCTCGGCAAGGCTGGAGATCGGCGGGTACATGACGGCAACGGCGACGGTGCCCACGTTCGCCTTCGGCCTTGCCTATACTGCTTTCGCGACCCCGCCGGCCTTTTCCGCCGCGACCCCGCTGGCTACCTTGTCCAATACGGTAACCCCTGCGGCGGCCACGGGCTCCTGGGATGCCGTGTTCAAGATCGGCCTCCGTACGCTAGGCCTGGGGAATACATCCACCGTATGGTGCAGCGGGAAGGTAGCAGCCAGCCCGGCGCTCACCACGTCGGTCTGGTGGCTCAACCCGCTGGGTTCCGGCGGGACTACTGTCACCACCTGGCAATCCGATCAGGAGTATTACCTGTGGCCCTACCTTACCCTGGGAGCGGCTACCGCCCTTAATACGGTGACCCTTCAGTACGCCACGCTTTACCTGGAGAACTAGCCATGAGTGTCGGATATTCGGCGACAAAGACAGATTTCGATTCCCGCGCCGGGCAGCTTGCGACTGCGCTGCGCGCAGCGCTGTACAACTGCCAGCAGTTCAGCCAGCTCCTGCAATCGTCACAATGGACTGACTCTAATCTCATCGCCCTCGGTTATACTCAGGCGGAAGTCACTTTGCTCAAGGCAGCGTTTACTGATTTCACCTCCCTGTACAATATCGCGCACGCCAACGGCACGCTAGTGGCCGTTAATGATTTCTTTTTCAACGGCAACAAGCTGATGGGCGTCGTAGGGGTCGGCTGACCTGCTCTTGTCTCTTGTAAGGCGGTAGTGTCGTGCCACTGTCAGTGACGGTTACGGCTACCGCCGGGGGGAGCACCGCTCCCGGGATACTCCTCAGGGTGAAGGTCCTGACAGGGGCGGCGTCCGCGCAGACCGGCGCGACGGGCATTAATTCGAGCAACACCCCGTTCACCCCGGATTTGTCCCTGTCCACCACTACGACCGGCTCATATGTCTACGGTGCGCTGGTCAATGGCGCTCCGCTGACGAACGGGTCGGCTTTCACCCCGGCCTCCGGCAATACGCTGCTCGACAGTTATGCTGACAGCGCCAATGCCGAGCAGTACGGTGCCACCAGGACTACCGCGGCGACAGGTACTCCCGGGCCGGTCACTGCCGGTGCTTCCGCGCCGTTGTCTACGGGGAGCATCGCGTTCGCGGAGATCCTTCCCGGGGCGGGCGGAATTTCCGAAGACCCCTCATCACCCGCCACGGCAGTCAGCACTACCGGCACCGCCGTGAGCACGGCAAGCTTCACTCCGCCAGACGGCGCGCTGCTGGTAGCCATGGTGGCCTCCGATGGCGGATCGGGACAGACCACCATGTCCGTGTCCGGCGGCGGGGTTGCCTGGACGCCGATGGCGGAGGCGAACACCGCACCCAGCGACTATGCGGGCGTCTGGGTGGCCCGGCTGCCTTCTTCAGACCCCCACGACCCGGTTATAACCGCCGCTCAGGGCGGTTCTACCGCCGCGGGCCTGGCGATGCGTATTTTCGTCCTGACGCAGGCGGCGGCGACGCAGGACGGCGGGACCCAGAATGCCTCGATCTCAAGCAGCACCGCATTCACGGGCTCCATCACTACCACGCAAACCGGAAGCCGGGTTTACGGGGCGGTATCCCACACCAACGTGTCCGATGTAGCAGCGGCTAACAGCACTCTCCTTGATGATGTCGCTGATGCTACTAACAATGGTCGGTATGTTACTTTCAAGGCGACGACGCTAACCGGGACTCCCGGGGCGACCACGCTGGGTGTCACGGCCGCGTCGTCGACAACAGGCCCCCTGGCGCAGGCGGAAGTAAAAACCTCGGGAACACTGACAGAAGACGGTTCTGCCCCGGCACCGGTCAGCACAACATCTGCCACCTTTGTCTCCTGCGCAAACTTTACCCCGCCAGCCGGGTCGCTGCTCGTGGTGCTTGTCGCATCTGATGGTGGTACCGGAATCACTACGATGTCCGTGTCCGGCGGCGGGCTGAATTTCACGGAACTTGTCAAGAATAACCCTTCCGGTCTTGACTATGCTGGCGTATGGGTAGCCCAGGTGCCTGCCGGCGGCGGGATCGGACCACTGCCGAGCAGGCCTCCGAGGAAATACCGCCGTATCCAGCAGCCCATGCCCGCAGGCACTCCGGCAGCCGCGATATCCGCAGTACCAGCATGGACCGGTGCCCGCCAGCTTGCGCGGAGATTCGTCCGCAGCCGGGTATCGGCGGGCACGCCAGCTGCGACTCCTGCCGTTCCCCTGAGAGTAATAACTTCACGGAGACCCTTTACCCGCACTGGCCGCAGCTGGATAGCGGCGGGTAAGGTACCTGTGCCGATCAGCCAATCGGCGGGTTCCGCGGCAGCGGCTAATAACGCGACAGCCTCGTTTACCTCGCGGGGCGGCACGACCCTGGTCGCCATGGTGGGCAGGTCGGGGGGCCTGGCTACCGGGGCGCTTACCGGAGTCATTGACTCGGCCGGTAATTCCTGGGGGCTGGTCACCCGCGGAGCTGTTTCGGGGCAGTCGAATACCCGCCTGGAGTGCTGGGCTGCTTTCAACGCCGCAGCGGTTACTTCCGTGACATTCCAGTCCGGTACCTCCCAGACGTATGTCTGGAATATAAGCGAGTGGCCGGGCTCTTACATAGCGGTTGACGCAGCCTCTCCTGATAATTCGGGCGCCGGGCCGGGCACCACGATTGATACCCCGTCAATCACGCCGTCAGGCCGGGCTGATGTCTTCCTGGCAGCCGCCCACTACAACGCGGTAACTTCCGGGACACTTAATACCGCTAACTGGGCGCCGCTGCTCAATTTCGATGATGCCGCCGGATCCGGCCGGGCAGCCTTCGTCATCCCGAACAGTACCGCACCGGAATCTGCGGAGTGGCTGCTGGGGTCCAGCGCCAGTGCCGGTGTCGTTACTGTCGCACTCGGGCCGTCCATCCGGACGCCGCCCGCGGCTACACGGACCGCCCGGCGTCCTTACGGCAGGACACGGCCGGCGGGGATAGCTCCGGGCATCGTCGTGACGGCCGCTGCGGCCCCCGTGCCGCCGGCCCCGTCCAGGACCGCCACCCGGCTCAGGCAGGCCTTCAGGGGCCAGCGTAGCGCGATACAGCCCGGCATCGTCGTCACGATCACGCCGCCTCCAGTAGTGCCCGCCCGGGTCAGAACTCTCCGGGTTCCTTTCACGAGGCCTAGGCCTGGCGGTATCCGTCAGGGCGTGGTTATCGCTGCTGCCCCGGTCACCCCCGTGGTTCCGGGCAGGATCAGGACCCCGCGGCGGCCCTTCACCCGCATTAAGAGCGGCCAGATCACTGCGGGCATTGTCGTCACGGTAACAGCGGTTATCGCGCCGGTAGTGCCTGATCGGATAAGGACTGTCAGGCGGCCGTTTACCCGCGTCAGGCCTGGCCTGATAACCACGGGTCTTGTTGTCACGGTTACAGCAGCACCTGTGCCTGTCGTCCCTGTTCCGGTGAAAACACTGCGGAGGCCTTTTACCCGGGTTAAATCTGCGGGTATCCGTCCTGGGGTTATCGTAAAGATCCCTGTCGCGCCGGCCAGTATAAGAACGCCGCGACAGCCTTTTACCAGGGTTAAGACTCGCGGTATAACCCCCGGCCGGGTAGTGGTAATAATTATCCCGCCGATCGTGCCCGCTAGGGTACGGACCAGGTTCCGCCCGCATACGAAGGCAATATCCAGGAGTAAGATCACCGGGGTTCTTGATCCCGGGGCGGTAATTGTCGTCTTCTATGCTACCTCGGTAGCCGGGGGTACTGAGCGGAACCGGACGGATAGCGGAACGGGCACCTCTCCGGGATCAGCTCCGGGAACAGGTCACCTGGCAGATGACGCAATCGGCGGGGCGGGGAAACCGGATAGCACGGCCGGAGGCAGGCAGATTGGATGACATAAATGTATGAGCTTGGCCAGCCGTACCGTTTCACTTTGAAGGTTTTTGATGTCAACGGCGCGCTTACTGATTCTAGCACGCAGTCGGTAACGGTTACGCTGCCCGATCTGACCACGTCGTCCCTTTCTGTTGTCCGCGACAGCCTGGGTGTCTACCACGCGGATTATACTCCCGCGGTCCAGGAAGGCCTGTATAAATTCCAGGGTGTTACTACCGGCCCCGTCACCTCTAAAACTGATTATGTCCCGTTCAATGTTTTCCGGTCTATTGTCAGCATCGATGAGGCCAGGATTTTCGCCGGTTATACCGAGGGCGACCAGGATGCTCTTTTCCGCCAGGTCATGTCCGCGGCCACGGAGAAAGCCGAGTCGATTGTGGGCCATTGCGTGCAGCGGCGTTTCGTTAACGATCGCGTTCCGGGTTACTCGGCGCAGGTTCTCCGGATGCCTCACGGCCCGCTGCCATCGGACACGGCTGTGGAATCGATCACCTCCGTTTACCCGGGCGGCCCTTCGTGGGTTACCGCGGACTTGATGCAGTACCCGGATAGTGCCACAGTGGAGCTGGTCAACTGGCTTCCGTTCTGGTACGGACCGTGGAAGGCCACTTACACAGCGGGGCGGGCGGTTATCTCAGAGAAAATCCAGCTTGCCGTCAAGGAATTCATCTACGATTTCTGGTCCAGTCACAGGCCTTACGGACTTGGTGGCCTGGAGCCTGGTCCTGAGGAGACTGCCCGCTGGGAAGCGGCGCTGGCACAGTACGAGATCCCGCCTCATGCCAGGGCGTTGCTGGAGTCAGAGGAGCAACCCGGGTTTGCCTGATCAGCCTTCTGACCTGCACAGACAATCTGGGGGCCTTAAATCCCGCGTTTCCGCAGGTCGCAGAGTTACGGTGCCGGGCCGCGTAACCACCCCAGGAGGCCCCGTTAACTTGGTAAACCCGCAGGTCAGAGGCATGGAAAACAGGGGGTAGGGCACGTGAAAGTCACTTCCGCGGATGACGTGATCCTGGCGGTGACCGCCGCACTTGACGCGGCGGTGACTTATCCCGTTTTCGACGGCCCGCCGTCCGGGCGTCCTGTCCGGGGTACGGACCGTTATGTCGTCATCGGGACGGACACTCTCGATACCGGCGAGGATGCCGGGCCGGCTAACGCAGCTGACATGTCTCAGGCCTGGAAGGGCCTCGGCCAGAAGGCCCGGGACGAAGATCTGCACATTCACTGTATTTCCGTGGGAAAGGGGTCGTCGGTTGCAGCGGCGAGAGGCTTCGCCATGGCGGCGCTCCAGAACACTTTCGACTATCTCGGCCAGCATCCGACTAATGAAACCTATAATGCGCTGGTTTCTGATATAAGTGATGTCCGTGTCAGGAATACCTCCGGGGGAGCCGTCGTGCACATATTGTTCACGATATCGGCTTCCGCCCGTCTTACATGAATCCTGCTGGCAGATAAAGGGAAGATAAAATGGCACTAAAGCGTTATAACGGGCCGGAGGCGTCCGTGATTCTTTCCGTGGCCGGCCACGAAATCGGGACTTGCGCTCAGGGCGAGAGCATTGTCATTCCCGACGAGCTGGCGGACATGGTTGAGTGGCCCGGGTACTGGGAGGATTTTTCCGCCCCGGAAACTAAGGCCATAACTTCCGGAGGAGAGGAGTAAGATATGCCTACAGGTAGCGGGCTTGACGCCCAGCTGGGTACTAAGACAGAGACTACTGTCGGTACCCTGAGTACTCCTGTCACCCAGTTTTTCCCGTTCGACAGCTCCTCCCTGACTTACGACCCCGGTTACATCGAGGGCAGCGGGCTCCTTGCGGGAATACGGTTCAAGGATGTATCTCAGGCGGCTATCGCACGTAAATCCGCCATGGGCAAGATCGAGATTCCTGTCATGGCCAAGGGTTTCGGATGGTGGCTGAAACATCTTATCGGGTCGACGGCTAACCCCGCTCTTATCGCGTCCACGGCGTACAAGCAAGTTCACGTCCCGGGGGGACTCCGCGGGCTGTCATTTACCGCGCAGGTCGGCAAGCCCGAGCCGGGCACTGGCACTGTCAAGCCCCTGACATATAACGGGTGCAAGATTGACAGCTGGGACCTGACTCTTGCTGATGATTCCCTGACTCTCCTTTCCCTTAATATCGACTCCTGGAATGAGGATTCCGCTACCGGGCTGGCGGCAGCCAGCTACCCGGCTGGCAACCAGGCCTTCAATTTCAGTCACGCTACGGTGTTCAAGACGGGCGGCACGCCCGCATTCGCCTCCGGCGAGGTTTCCATCGCTTCCGGTGTCACGGTGCCATCGGTAATCACTAAGCTGACAATCACCGGCAACGCCTCGCTGGAAGCCAGCCGGTACGGGCTCGGCAACGCGGGTGTCAAGAAAGAGCAGCTTGAGAATGATTTCTTCACTATCACCGGATCGTTTGAGGGTGAATACGATTCGGTGACCTGGGACAGCGCGTTCCGTAACGGCACTACCACTGCCATTCAATGCGATTCTTCGTTCGGGGACGCTGGCGGCGGCAACCCCTATCTTCTTAGCATCATTATCCCGTTTGCCAAGATCACCCGGGCACCCGCCGAAATATCCGGCCCGGGACTGGTGACGACCAGCGGTGAATTCAAGGCTTATTCCGACCCAGGACAGTCTACTATCGCCCCGTTGCAGATCAAGCTGGTAAGCACCGATTCGGTGGCATGGTGAGCTATGCCTGGCGAGCTTGCGAGGGTGAACCTCGATCATCGTTCAGAAGAGCTGCTTAAACGACTTGAGAAGGCCGACCTCATGCCGGAACTCAAGTACGCCATGCGGTCTTCCACCAACGGGATTGTCCCCCGTATCAAGAGAGCGATAAAAGGCCTCCCCTCGAACCAGGCCGAGCACAATAAAGGATCGCTCCGGGATGATGTGGCTAGGTCGGTGAAAAGGTCTGTCCGTGTCAGCCCCCGTGAGGTTTTCGTCGCGGTCCTGGTTAAGCCTCACGGGGGGAAATCAAACCTGGCCCGCGTGCTTGAAGGAGCCATTCCGTGGCGTCATCCTGTTTACGGCAGGGCGGGAACTGACGTAGGCCAGTCTCCGTCCCCTTATTTTTATGACACCATTGAAAAGCAGCGGCGGGAAGTCGAGAAGGAAATCCTGGGTGTTTTCCGGAGATTCGAGAGAGAGATCTTATGCCTGACATCAAAATCAAGGAATGCCCTACATGTCATATCGGGCACGAGTGGTATTTCGGGGGGGCTGACCTGAAGGAGCTTCGCGTGGTCAAACGGCTCACGGGAATGAACGGGCTGGATTTCTCCAACGCCTTTAAGGTCATGGATCCCGACGCGCTGGCGGCGCTCATGGTCATACTTCATGCCCGGGACAAGATAAAGGTCAGCATCGACGACGTGAACATCGATTTCGACGACTTCGGCATGGAGATCACCCCCGAAGAGCAGGATCAGGTCGACAGGCTCGAAAAGGAAATGAAGGAAGCCGCTGACAGAGGCATGGCCCCAAAAGCATCCTTACCCCCGAATGGCCTCCTGAAAAGGGCGGGCTGGAAAACCAGGTGAAATCTTATTACGCGGACTTCTGGGAGTTGTTCGGTCTCACGCCCATCACTATCTGGGATCTTCCCGCCGGCGATTTTTTCGCGATGGCACTACAGGCCGACCAGGTGCGCCGGGAAACCGCCAGGAACGCAGCGGACATGAGGAACCATCATGGCAAGTAGGGTCCTGAATTTTGTTTTCACAGGCCAGGACAGGCTGACTCCCGTCGCCCAGAAGGCCGGAAGGGAGACTTCCGGAGCCCTAAACCAGGTAGGTGTTTCCGTGAGGAAACTCTCAGGGGAATTCACCGGCCTGGGCGCAGCCGAGGATGCGATCAGTGCCAAGGGAAACAAATTCAAGCTGGTACTGGCCGGGATTAACATAGCTTCGGGTGTAGCAGAGCCGGCGTTGTCCGGGCTGGTTGTCGCTGTCGGGGGACTGGCGGCGGGGTTTGCCTCGGCCGCTTCCGCACTGGGAGCCTTCGGGCTAGTAGCCAAGGCTAATATCACTGCGGCTAGCGATGCTGCTACCAAAGCATCCGCGGCCCAGACCGCTCACACCGCCGCAGTGGCCGCGGCTAACTCTAAATACTCTCAGGCGATGGGTGTCGCCACGAATAAGGCGCAGCGGCATGCCGCTGCCACTGCCCGGCTGAATGCACTCCAGTCAGCTCAGGCTGCAAAGATCCGTGCGACAACTATCGCGTATGCTGGTCTTTCCCCGGCGCAAGTAGGATTGTCTAAATCCATCGGCGCGATGCAAGACAAATGGGCTGCGTTCACCCGCTCGTTTGCCCCCATGCTGAACAGGATAGCCAGTACGGTGAAGCCGTTGTTCGGCACCATCCTGGCTGGCATAGGGAAACTGGCAGCTTCCGGGGGGACTGCAATTCAAGCGCTGTTGCCATCACTGGGCAAAGCTCTGAATTCCGGCGGATTCCAGAAGTTTATTTCCATGCTGTCAAGCAATGCCGGGCCGGCTATCGTAAAGCTCGGTATTGCTATCGGTCATATTGCTGTCGGTATAGGGGGCATCCTGACGGCATTCATGCCGGTATCGCAGGGGATGCTATCCGGTATCGATAAGATCACTGCGAAATTCGCCGCGTGGGGTTCCACGCTTACCGGGCATTCCGGGTTCCAGTCCCTTATGCAGACTTTCCGGGAAGAAACTCCGCAAGCTGTGGCCATATTGCGGAACCTGGGGGCTGTAATAGGTAACATCGGCCGGGCCATGTTTGGCCTGAGCACCTTTTCTAACAGCAAAATGCTGCTCTCAGCTCTATTGCCGGCATCCCGTGTCATGGCTTCCTTGTCAAAGAATACTGACCTGGTAAGGCTTGCCCTGTATGCCTTGGTTGCAGTGAAGATCGGACAGCAATTCTCTTGGGTTAATGACGCGTGGAAAGGTGTCGTGAAGTTCGCCGCGGTAACCGAGGGCGCTACCGTCTCGGAAACTATCGCTGCGGCGGCAACCCGCGCATGGGGGCTGGCTATAAAGGCACTACCCTGGGTTGCCCTGGCTGTGGCGGTCGTCGCCGTGGCGCTGCTTATCGTCAAGTACCATGCCAAGATATGGGATTTTACTAAAAGGGTATGGCATGACGTACTAGCTGTCATCGCTTCTGTTTTCGGGTGGGTTAAGCAGAACTGGCCCCTGATCCTGGGTATCATTACCGGGCCTATCGGCCTGGCTACCGGGTTTGTTATCCGCCACTGGCATATGATACGGGACACAGCAGTAAAAGCCGTTAATGTGATCATCGGTATTTTCCGCACAATGATAGACGTCATCCTGAACGTATTCGGCGCTATTATTCACGGTGCTGCAACAGCATTCGGGTGGGTTTACGGCATAGGCGGGAAACTCCGGGGGGCCGCTAAGGCATTTGATCATTTCCGCGAGTCTGTGGACAGTTCACTACAGGGAATCCAGGACAAGACCGTCAATGTGAGCGTGGCAATGACCAGCCGGACCAACCCCTACCCCGGGGGGATCGGCGGAAGGGCCGCCGAGGGTGGCAGGATCCGGGGGCCAGGCGGTCCGACATCCGACATGGCCGGGTTGTTCGCGTTGTCCAACGACGAATATGTCCAGCCGGCAGCGTCTCACAGGTATTACGGCACGGCCATGATGGACGCGATCCGCAACCGCACCTTCCCCCGGTTCGCCGCAGGCGGCGGGGTAGGGATTCTTCCCCGTGTTCCCGGCAGGGACCAGGTTGGGCGCCAGCTCTGGAATGCCCTCGTCAGCACCGTGAGAAGGGACTTCACAGGAGGCCTTGGCGGCGGCGGAAACTGGCTCGGGGTTATCCAGTCGGCCCTGCGACTGCTGGGACAGTCTCTCGCGTGGGTTCCCGTGGTCTTCCGGAGGCTCATGCAGGAATCAGGCGGCAATCAGTTCGCGGTGAACAGGTGGGACTCCAACTGGCTGGCCGGCACGCCCTCCGTGGGCGGGATGCAGGTCATCGGTCCTACTTTCGCGGCGTATGCTGGCCCGTTCCGTAATACAGGCCCGTTTCTTTACGGGGTCAGCGTCAACAAGCTGGCCAATATGTATGCCGGGCTGAATTACGCATTGCACCGTTACGGCAGTCTTTCCGCCCTGAGCGGGCCGGGAGGTTACCGCTACGGCGGGGCTGTGTCGTTCGACGGCGGAGGTTACCTGCCTCCCCGCAGTGCCACACTGGCAGTCAACAGGACCAGCCGTTACGAGCCCGTAGGCGGCGGCGGGAACACGTATATCATAAACGTATCCTCTTCCCCGCTGGCGAGGCCCGCGGATATCGGCAGGGATGTTGTCGGGGCGATAAAGGCCTTCGAAAAAGGCTCCGGTAAAGGCTGGCGCATGCCATGACACTGGTTCTCCCCCAGATTATCGTCGAAGCGGGATTGTTCCCCGACAACCCGTCTCAGCCGGGCACGTCATTGCGCCTGGGCGACGCTGCTTACGGGAAGCTGGGTACGGGAACACTCGGCACGTCGATAGCCTGGACCGACATATCGGACTACGTGGAGAGTTTCACTATCACGCGCCCGTCGACACGCGTGCAAGGCCCCTTGTGGAACTACCAGGCGGGCACCTGCGCTGTAAACCTGGATAACAGCGACGGCAGGTTCGATCCCGACAATCTTAACGGGCCTTATGTTTCGGGGGGCGCAACACGGCTGAAGGCCATGGTGCCCTTCCGTATCCGCGCAAACTTCGGCTCGATCGGCTATCCGCTGTATTTCGGGTTCACGGACGGGTGGGAGCCGGCTGACGTGGACAAGCCCAGTGATTATGCCACCCTGGTTGTCTCCGCCACCGACGTGTTCAAGGTGCTGGCGGGAATTCATCTTCCCCTGGTCAGCATCGAAGGTGTTGGGGCGGACACCGGCGCGAGGATAAAGGACATTCTCGCCAGGGCAGGCTGGTATACTTCCGGGGAATGGCAGCAGATAGACACAGGCAATTCGCTGCTGCAAGGCACTACGCTGGATTCTGATGCGCTGTCTCTCATGCAGCTGGCCGTGGACAGCGAAATAGGCCAGTTTTACGCCAACGGCGCGGGAACAGTGGTATTCCATGCACGCCGCTCCCTGATGACTAACACCAGGTCGAATACTGTCCAGGCGGTTTTTGACGACGCAGGGCCATTTGATGGATTCTCCGGGTTCACTCATCCGTCGTCATCGCAATTGCTCGGGCATACCGAGCCTGAAGTAAAGCTGTTCAGCGGGACCTACTACTGCTATTACCGGGATGACAGCTCCGGTCACGGCCGTATCAATCTCATGACCTCGCCGGACGGGATCAGCTGGGCCGAGCAGGGCAACCTGGTCGATGTCACGGCGGCTGCCTGGGATTCCTCTTACGTGATCAGCCCTAGCGTGGTCTTCGACGGAAGCACTTACTACCTGTTTTACGAGGGAAACGACGGCACGCACAGCCAGGTAGGTTACGCATCGTCGGCCAGTCCTTCCGGGCCGTTCACCAAATACGGCTCCAACCCCGTGCTGACATATACTGGCGGAGGTTTCGAGTCGGTCACGGTAGGGACGCCCTCAGTATTCTACGATGCGCCTTCGGCTACCTACTACCTGTATTACCACGGCTATGACGGTGCCCATGACCGGACTGCTCTGGCGTGGGCCACGGCCCCTTCGGGGACATGGACGAGACACCCGTCAAACCCGGTGCTCGACGTTACCGCCGCGCCGTGGCTGGCGGGGAAAGTGGCCCCCTCATCCGTGATCGTGATAAACGGGATTGTCTACGTGTTCATCGAGGCCGATCCTGGCACCGGAAAGTTCGCGATAGGCGTAGTGACAGTTCCGCTGGCAGATGCCAAGACCAGTATTCTCTCCTTGTCCGAATGGAACCTTAACGCTCCGCTATTCTCGGCCAACCCTCTCGGCTGGGACAATGACTACGTGCAATTGCCTTCCGTTATCTCTGACGGCACGCCGAGAGGATACTGGGTTTACTATTCTGGCCATACGCTGGCAGGATCTTTCCGCCTCGGCAGGGCCGCAGGATTTTACTCGGATGGCAACGGGCTCTTGTATTCCTCTGTAAGCCGCGCATCGGATGACGTGACAATCGTCAATGATGTCCAGGCCACCCGTGCGGGCGGAAGCAACGTCCAGCAAGCACAAGATACCGCGAGTATTGCCGCTTACCTTTTCCCCAGGACTTACTCGCGCACCGACCTGATTGTCCAGAATGATTCCGACGCACTTGACTGGGCACGGTACGTCCTGCACATCGGCAGCACGGGGGAAGACAGGTTCGAGGCAATAGAAGTCGACCCGCAAGCCAATCCTGCCATCTTGTGGCCGCAAGTTCTCGGCAGGGACATGACTGACCGTGTCCAGGTGTGGCATCGGCCATCACAGGTTTCACCGGCTATTGTCAAGGACTGTTTCATAACGGGGCTTATCCACACCTGGAGATCTGCTGACTCATCCTGGCGCACCAAATGGGCGCTGGCGGATGCCAGCAAATACGGCAGTTTCCTGACACTGGGCAATTCTGCCCTTGGCAAGCTCGGCTCTAACGCACTTGCCTTCTAGAAAAATAGGAGCATAATGCCGCTGCCGTTTTACGTCACCGACCAGGTACTTCTGCCATCTGATTGTAATTACTGGTTCCTGCCACTGGTAGGTTACAAGTCCGTAGACCTCGGGCGTACCTCCACGTCCCAGGTAGCTGATCCCGACCTTACCGTATCAGTGCTGGCAAATGCCGTGTACAAGGTGGACTGCACCCTTTTCTACAAGGTGTCCGCCAACGCCGGGACCGACTTCCAGTGGACCTGGACTATCCCCGCCGGCACGGCCGCGGGTCTCTACTTCGCCCAGTATTTCGGCGCTGGCGGAGGGCAGACTTTCGACACCAACCAGTGGACCGATGCAGCGAAATCCGCCGACGCGACGGTCGTGGGCACGATATACGGGATCTCCATCGACGGCGTGCTGGCCACGGCGGGCACCGCGGGAAGTTTCACGCTTAACTGGGGAGCCTCTTCGGCAACGCCCACAACCACGCTAACCGCGCGTTCAACTCTCATGCTGCAACGGATCTCCTGATGACCAGCCTGGCAGACGTGCGCAGAGGCGACCAGTTTCTTCTCGCGGCACGGTGCACCGATCGCGACGTGACGGCAGGCCTGACATTCAGCATGTTCAGTGCCATGAAAGCACCCATCGGGCAGCTTATCATCGCACCGGCAGGGACTTTCACGGGGGTTCTTGCCAGCGCTCCCGACCTGATTCCCGTCAGCCTCATCACCGGATTTGCGCCGCTGCAAACCGGGGACATCCTGGAACGTGCAGGGTCGGGGGAAACCGCGGTGGTCCGCTGGACCAGCATCAAGCCTGATGGCACGGTCCAGTGGTCGTCATCGGCTGCGGCGAGAATCATCTACCCAGCAGACGGCTGGTTTATCATAGGTCATGTAAGCGACCTTTAAGGAAGGCAGCAATGAAGTACCTGGTTGCAATACAGGATGGACTCAAGAACAACCCCGCGCTGGTAGCGGCACTGCTCAATGTCGCGGTTACCCTGGCGGCCCGGTTCGGATTCCAGGTGACACCCGACCAGCTTGTCGGGTACGTGGTGATGGCTAACCTCCTGCTTGGTTTCCTGGTCCGCGCTCACGTGGTCCCGCTGGCCAAGTTCAACGTGGACATCAAGCCGAAGGCTGAGGAGACCAGATGACGACCGGCTCTATTTTCGGTGTCGACTATTCTTTTTCGGCACCCGATCCCGCGCAGCTGAAGGCTGCCGGAGTCCGCTATGCCGTGCGCTATCTCTCGGAAATACCAGTCACCTCTGGCGGTAAGGGCCTGTCAGTGGCTGAGCGTGATGCCCTGCGAGCGCACGGGCTTTACATCGCGGTAGTGTATGAGACCACCGCAGGGCGGATGCTGCTCGGCCGTCAGGCCGGTATCGATCAGGCAATCCGGGCGGAAGTCTTGCTCGGCAGGGTCGGCATGACTGATGTCCCGGTATATTTTGCCTGCGACACGGACCCGAACGGGTTCACCGCATCGCAATGGTCGGCAGTGATGGCTTTCCTCGATGGTGCCGCCGATGTCATAGGGAAGCCGCGGGTCGGCGGGTACGGCGGGTACCAGTTCATCAGGCACGCCTTCGATGCGGGCAAGATCTCTTTCGGATGGCAGACCTACGCCTGGAGCACAATCGGCGGAGTCCCCCGATGGGACAGCCGTGCGCAGCTCCAGCAATACAAGAACGGCGTGGGACTCGCAGGCGGGGACGTTGACTTGAACCGGGCGGTCAATCCCGATTTCGGCCAGTGGCCGCGGCCTGTCACGGGTACGCAACGAGCAGGCAATATCGGCCCTGCCGTGGCCAGGATCCAGACCAGGCTGAATGTTCACGGAGCAATACCCGAACTTGCAGTCGACGGTGATTTCGGCCCCGCGACACTCACTGCCGTGAAGGCATTCCAGGTTGCGCATGCCATCCCGGCCAGCGGCGAGGTCGGGGTGCATACGATGGCGGCGCTCATGCTGCCCCCGGGCGTGCCGAGTACGGTTAAAGTACCTGATCTTACCGGAAAGTCGGCGGGAAACGCCCACAACGCGCTCCTGTCGGCCGGGCTGATTCCGGCCGCGAGGACTGGCCAGGCTGCCAGCGAGATCTGCACGGGTCTCAGGCCGGTACCCGGCACAGTCGTAACCCGAGGCGCGTCCGTCGAGATCGTGGCGGCCACGGCCGTCACAGTCCGCCGGGGCACACAGGGAGCCTGGGTGATCCTCGCCCAGAAGGGCCTGAACAGGTCGGGTGCCGGCGTCAAGGTCGACGGGGATTTCGGGCCGGGAACCGAAGCGGCGGTGAAAACTTTCCAGGCTACGCACGGCCTTAGAATAGACGGGATTATCGGCGCGGCCACCTGGGGCAAGCTAGGCGGCCTCTGACCTGATTTAAGGCATGGAAAAGCCCCGCTGGGAGTAGTCCCAGCGGGGCTTTGTCAACATCCGGCGAACTGGCCGCCGCAGGACTCTTTTGCTCAGTACTCTTCGGCTTCTTCCCGGGTGAGGAAGAAGTGTATCCCGCCGCTGCACTCCCGGGTCCAGTCCGGGTCGAACCATCCCGGGGTGACCCGCTCGCCGGCCCGGTAGGTGAAGCCATCTTCGAATTTGCTCACGCCCTCGGCCGCGCCGGTTACCTCCAGCACGTCCGCGTACTCAGCCCGGCACTTCCGGGTGGTGGCGTTAGACCTCCTGGCGCCGGCCGGGATGAGAAGCTTCACTCCGTCCCGGCACGCCTTCCAGCCGGTGACATCCCCGGCCGGGACGATACTGAGCTGATCCCGCAGGCCTTCCGGCAGGATCGCGCTGCGCAGGTACGCGCCGGACAGGTCCGCGGCGGCCAGGTCCGCGCCGGCCAGGTTCGCGCGGTGCAGGTTCGCGCCGAACAGGATCGCGCCGGACAGGTCCGCGTGGTGCAGGTCCGCGTGGTGCAGGCCCGCGCCGGACAGGTCCGCATCGGACAGGTTCGCGCCGGACAGGTCCGCGCCGGACAGGATCGCCTGGACCAGGATCGCGCTGCGCAGGTACGCGCCGGACAGGTCCGCGCCGGCCAGGTTCGCGTGGGACAGGTTCGCGCCGGCCAGGTTCGCGGCGGCCAGGTTCACGTGGGACAGGTTCGCGCGGTGCAGGTCCGCGCCGGACAGGTCCGCGCTGCGCAGGTTTGCGCCGGACAGGTCCGCGCCGGACAGGTCCGCGCCGGACAGGTCCGCGCTGCGCAGGTTTGCGGCGGCCAGGTTCGCGGCGGCCAGGTTTGCGCCGGGATGTATGTCCAGGGGAGTGCCGTTGATAATGATGAATGACATGATTTCTCCTGCTTGCTCGTGGTGGTTTAGGTCGCGGCCGGGCCGGAATCGGACAGGCCCGCTGTCAGGAGCCCGTAGGTAGAGTTCAGAGCTGTGCATCGATGATATCGGCGATCTCGCCGAACGTGAAGTCACCGTCGTTCAGTACTGACAGGCCAGTTCTGCTCCCGTCGACGAGAACCACAGGATCCGCAGAAAACAGGCTAAGGCCCGCCCATTCAGGTACGCAGGGCGGGAGTACCTCGGCGTCGTATCCCTCACCGTCAGGACCGCCGTAGCCGTAGGTGCTGGTATCCGTATCCGTTACTATCTTTCCGCAGGCACCGGCCTCGCAGGCCAGCTCGCAGAGGACACCCAAGCAGCACTTCTTGCCGCCCCGGTTAAGATATCCCTTACCTTGAATGTCCTGCCCCGAGCGGAGCCTCGCGGTCCACCTGGCCTTGATCTCTTCGTTCACTGTCCTTGTATCCTTTCCTTCCGGGTAGTCCTAGATTCTATTCCAAGTATGCTTCGGCTTCTTCCCGGGTGAGGAAGAAGTGTATCCCGCCGCTGCACTCCCGGGTCCAGTCCGGGTCGAACCACGCTGGGGTGACCCGCTCACCGGCCCGGTAGGTGAAGCCATCTTCGAATTTGCTCACGCCCTCGGCCGCGCCGGTTACCTCCAGCACGTCCGCGTACTCAGCCCGGCACTTCCGGGTGGTGGCGTTAGACCTCCTGGCGCCGGCCGGGATGAGAAGCT
>WNGR01003613.1_pt1 | contig 28181 bp, 34 predicted proteins | sample 5407581 | NCBI WGS metagenome assembly WNGR01 (sample SAMN13153383, study PRJNA577476) | soil metagenome | isolation source: 80 cm soil or saprolite under Garry oak tree replicate 2 | place: USA:California | collected 2016-06-15
GGAGCGTTGAGTGTGGTATCCTTCTTGTGACGATGAACAGGCATAGCGTCCTCCTTTTGGAAATGGAGCCAAGAACGTCAACAGGACGTTCTATGCCTGTAATTGGTGCTTATCACTGCCTGACTTCACAACCCATTGTGGGATCCTACACCCATCGTTACACAACTTTCGGGATGGCATCCGCGATCACCTGGGGAACCTCTACCTGTCGATAATGCTCCTGGGGATGGAGCGATTGAGGTTGAATTGTTTTGAGCAGTTTTTGTTGTAAAGCAAGTGTAGCGGTATCCCTTTGAAGATCCAAGGTTTCAACGAGGTTGGTCCATCCACCACCATAATAGAAAAGGAACACCAGAAAAACGCCGCCAACAATGACCGGTACTATAAGTAGTCCCCAACCTGCTCCCCAGAATATAATTCCTACAATGCTAAGTGCAAGGAGCAGAAGAAGGGCAATGAAGAGAATACCCCAAGGATATAAGAATTTGTGGTGGTGTTTTGCAAGCTCGACACGTTTGTCTATAAGTTTCAAGGATAGTTCCCAGAAAATGTTCTCAATGTCCTCCTGTGTTGTTGTCTCCTCTGTGCCCATAACCAAGCTCCTCTATCCCCCAGGCAATAAGCCTATTACTTCTTACCCTTGCTGACAGTGGTTAGCTGTACTGCGGAGTCAACCATGAGGCGTATCAGTTCTGCTCTCGTTTTCTGCTCTACCTCACCTTCTAGCCTCTCACACATGCTGTTGGCCAATAGTAACCGTTGTGTGCTTTCCAGGCCAGCACGAAAGGCTGCCAATTGATCGGATGCGTGCTTATAGAGGTAAAGGTAGGTGCCAGCAAACAACTCCAAAAAGGCTCCACCAATTCCGCTTGCTATTGCTACCTCTGTTGGCTGGCGAAATAGCAGGAAACCGATGGCAGCGATCAGAAAAGCAAGTCCTATGCCTCCCCATCTGAGAGACCAGAGAAAACTCTGCTGCGACTGCTGAAGGCCACTTTCATAGTAGCTGTTGATGATCGACAATTGGGAGGCAGCTACTTCTTGAATATTGTCTGGGTCTGCCTTGGCTACCTCTTGAACGGCCTGCTGGCGGTGTATATAATTTAGTAGAAATGTGTCTGCCCATCGCTGCGATAAATCCGACCGTTTAACTTCTGCTACATATGCGGTATCGCCTACAGTAAATACCAAATCTGCTTTTAGTCGTTTTGGGCCTTGTTCTTTATCTCCTTCATCCTTACTGCCAGTAGTTGTGACCATGACAACCAGCCTCCTCTATTTATCGGTACGGACTAAGCAAAATCTGATTGCATCCACACTATCAGCAAAGTAAATGCATGTCAATACTTTAGGGGAATAAACAACTATGAAGAATAGGTTACACTAGTTTCCTTGCGCGATTATTATTGGAGGTGCCGACAGTTTTGGCCCTTGCTTCTTCTGAGCATTCAGTTCTTTCAAGTCAAGAGGAGGCTCCCCAGGTATCTCTTCTGTCGCCACATGAACCCATCGATGTTGAAGCGTGTAGTGAAAGACACTCACATACCTTTTGCCAGAGAGGTCATGATAGGTCAAGGTGAAACATGCTATCCGATTGCTCCAGGGATTTGTTGGTGAGTCTAATGATGTGTCATAGAGCGGGTGTTTTCCATCAATATTATCATCATGGAATAATCGTAGATCGGATGAGTGAGCAAGAATTATATCAAATGAACCCTTTCCCTCAATAGGGCCGTTGTCCCATGAAACAAACTGACTCTGACATACATTTTCAGGGCCATATAGGATACAATGAACATTAAATGCTGGGCCATTTCCCATGTTATGCACATTGATGCCTATTTCATGCCGCCAACTCCAGTCAATTCTGCCATCAGAGCCATAGTAACTTTCGTTTGCCTTCCCTGTTTCCATAGAAACATAGGTTACTGCATTCCCCCAGACCTCTTTCCCAGGAACCACAATTGGACGGTTTTGATGTTGACGCTCCTCTGTTGCTAATCGTCGATTTTCCGCGATCTGCTTTTGAATTTGGATTTCGTTAGCTTCAATCTGCCTTTTGTTGGCACGAAGAGAAGCCCATACTGCCCATACTGCTACTCCTGCAACAGCAAACTGTGCTACCACATTGAACACCCCGATAATATCTGCTGTATTCATCTCTTTTCTTTCCGTCCACAAGAGTTTCTGTCGATGTTACCAGCCAAACAGTAACTATACAAGCAAGCAAAGGATGGAGAAAGCCATAACTAAAAATATTTATACCATTAGTCGTGTTTTGAACCGTCAGGCATGGTTGCTCCTTTGAGTGAGTCGGCTTGCTTTTCCAGTTCTTCAAAAGTAATACCAGTAGCGTTGCTCAGGTTAGCTTCGCTCAGGTCGGCTCCACTCAGAAGGGCATCGACCAAGTTGGCTCCACTCAGGTTGGCTCCCACGAGTCTAGCTCCCTGTAGAATGGCAAAAAACAAGTTGGCTCTGGTCAGAAAAGCTCCGGTCAGATCGGCTGTAGTTAGATCGGTTCCAGCCAGATCAGCATCACTCAAGTCTGCTCCACTCAAATAAATGATCGTCTTGTCTTTATCTATAAGGCCAGACTCGTACAGAAATTTGAGCACAATCGCTTTACGCCTTCCATCTAAGCGCGGGAGCACTGTTAGCGTCCGAACACGCGCAATCTGGCGTACATTCTCATATTGTGAAATTTGTGAAATGATTTCACGTAGGTGTTTCTCAAGCAGAAGCTCCGACATACTATCAATATAGTCTTGTAAAGCCGCTTCACGTTGGTTGTCCAATGCTACATCACGTTCGGTTTGAGCTTGTCTTTCTGCCGCCTCGCGTTCAACTTGAGCACGTTTCTCTGCCGCCTTGCGTTCAGCCTGGGCTTGCTTTTCTGCTGCCTCGCGTTCGGTTTTAGCATGCTGATCTGCAAGCTGTTGATCGCGCTGCTGCTGTAAACGATTGAGCCACCATACACCAAAGGCAATCGCTGCTGGGATAAAGAAGAGTTGCAGCCAATCATACAATGTTACTCCGCGCTGGAAATCGCTAGTTGGTGGAGTGTATGGGCCAAAGCCAGTCCAGGTCCAGTTAAAGAAGTAACCGCCGATAAGCAATACAAGTAGTATCACAAGCAAGGTAATGATTAATACAAGCCGAGGTTTGCTTGTATTCTGCCACCATGAGCGAAGTTTTGATACCATCGCACTCACTCCAATACAGTATTGACATGCCTATTGCTTCAGTTATGCAACTCCTGACTATCCTTATTCATTGTATTGAGTATCCGTGACCGTGCAAGACGTTGCTTACCTCCTTCTGTTTGGTCTAACACATTCTGTTCTGCTGCTTCACGCGTCTTTCGTTCTTGATCAAATTGCTGTCGCTGTTCATGGTCGCCTCTAAACTTTTGCCAGGCAGCCAGCGCAACACCACCTACAGCAAGAATAGAAAGAAACAACTGGTTGCCAGGAATAATCCATTGTAAACCAGCCGCAAGGACTGCTATGAAACATCCAAGCAAAAACAGAATTGTCGATAGTGATACTTTCTTCATACTTATTCCTATTTCGAGTTATGGTCAAAGCCAAGGTAGCTTGTTATATGTATAACGAACGTAACACAGCACTGCATATAAAAAGTCTACTTTGCAGCAAATAACAGGCTCACAGCCTTTACTGCAAAGCAGGCTCAATTTATGATACCTACACCGATTAATGTGGTCCTTCATTCGCTTCAATCGTGTTCGTAGTACCTTTAACCTGTGTCTGGCTGACTCCTGCGTATTCAGATTTGCGAAACGTTAGGCAGATAGAATAGAATAGCTTTAGTTTCTAGGCATGGACAAGAGGTTGTGAAATGGCACGAACTCGGAAAAAGGCCGTCATTTTCGTTTTTGGAATAGTTCTACTCGCAATTGGTATTACACTCTGGATTTTAGGAGTTAAGCATGTCATTACAGGTGATTGGTTAAATATTATATCCTTGGTCGTTTCAGTTCTTGGTTTGCTAATTAGCGCTATAGCATGGCTTTTCCCATTCTCACCTGATAGTCCAGCTATAACAAGTGAACCTGAGCCTGAGCCTGATAGAGGTGCTGAGCTTGGTGTTAATAGGCGTAGAGGGTCTGTCGTGATATACGCAAAGCACAATATGCGTGGGAGGATTGTTGATCTGTACAAAGGATTTCATCGATCTGCCACACGGTGCGCTACATCGAGTATTGCTGAGCATGTAATAGGTCGGCAAAGAGAACTAATTGCAGAATTTCCGTCCTTAGAGCCTGGTGATTATACCGTCTCTGCTGATTTTTGGCATTATGTACGGCTAACTGTAACTGCTGGCCGGGTAAGTAAGGTAGACTGGCGCTAGGCTGAAAAATGCCTTAATACACCTCATCCATTGACTCCACACTATGCCGATAGAACCACGCCATGTACCTCTCATCATTTACACACAACATCGACAGCGTTGGTGAATTACTGGCATTCTTAACCTCCAGCGACACTATTCCCTGTGAATTACGAGAGATGAGCCGATGAGGAGTAGTAACCATAAAGACGCTGCTTTTCTTTTTAATGCGCTTTTAATAGCATCTTAAAGGTACTTCAGGTATACTTCCCCTGGCACTCGTTTTGGATGAAGCACATGTACGTCGGGAGGTCACAAGAGCGTATGGACACCCAACTCATGCTTCTCGTTGCATCCATTGCCGGCCTCATCCTACTTACCGGTCTCGTGGTCGGTCTGGTCGTCTCCCTCCGACGGCAAGCACGTAGGAGACTCAACAGAAGAGTCGAGGCAACCATCACACACATCGAGGTCGAAGCATCCTCCATCAGTAGTTGGTGGATGGTGACAGCAGAGTGGTCAGACCCGCAGACTGGGCAGATACTCACCTTTGACAGCCCCCATATCGGTTTCCGGCCAAATCATCACGTGGGGGAGCAGATCACAGTGAACTTTAATGCTACCAAGCCAAAGCACTATCGTATGGAACTTTGACCATCATCGTTTTGAATTCGCCAATGCTGTCAACATTGTTGTACCCTCCATCCGCCCACACTGGCGCGGTGTTCCTCTTTTGCACATACACCATATACCACCTGCGCCATCAGCCGCACCATCACCCGCAACGCACTCCACACAAACAATATCCAAGCAGCGTTAGCGGGGTGGGGTGGTGGGGTCTTCTCCTATGTGCTCATTGCGCTACCCATTAGTACTACCTGGCGCAATGCCACTCTCGACGCGATAAGCGCCAGTGGATGGAGCCTGTGATGGAGCGTTAGCGGGGGGGGCGGCAAGGGCTGGCAAGCGCGAAGGGACGCGGCACGCAGTGACGGCGGTCGCGGGGGATGCTATACTTGCCCCAGTAGGTTGTGATGCAAGATAGTGAAAGCGTGAGGTGCTCGTGGACACGCGCTCGACGCAGTTACTCAAAGGCACTCTGGATATGTGCCTGCTCGCGACGATTGCGAAACGGCCCTGTTATGGCTACGAGATGGTGCAACAACTGGCCCAACAGGGGTTGGATCTGGTGAGTGAGGGCAGCATCTATCCCCTCCTGGGTCGCTTGCAACACCACGGCTACATTGAGGGCTACCTCGTGGTATCGCGTGATGGCCCCAAGCGCAAGTACTATCGTCTCCTGCCCGCGGGGGCCAAACAGTTAGAACACTGGCAGACCGAGTGGGAGGCGTTTGCTCAGGCGGTCGAGCGCATTCTGAAAGGAGAACGCTCCGATGCAAAGAGCGGACCAGCACATACAACAACAGATCGCTGATCTCGCTGAGGCCTGCGCGGGCTACTGGGAACTGCGAGGCATTGCGCGCGCGAGCAGCAATGAGATGCGACTCGAACTGGAGCAGCACTTACAGCAAGCCACGCGCGATGGCAAATCCCTGGAAGCGGTGCTCGGTCCCAATCCCCTGGCCTTCGCTGAAGCCTGGGCGCGAGAAATGCAGCCCCGTTTCTGGAGAGGCGGGGCCATCGCCCTCCGTGGGCTGGTCTACGTTCTGAGCATTGTGAGTTCCACTGCGCTGATTTCGCAGCTGCTTGCGCGCGCGCCGTCGTTTACGTTCACCATATTCGCGGCGTATCTGCTCATCAGCAGTGGCCTGCTCGCTCTGCTGCTCCAGTTGGGCGGCTTCCTCGCTCCACGCATCAGAACCCGGGCTGGGCGAGAGGCGCTGCTGCTCGCCGTTGCCGTGCTGGCTGTGCTGATCCTACGTTTAGCCGGGATGAAGGTGAACTGGGGCATGGCGCTCCTCTCCTGGAGTTGGCCTGTGACCGTCCTGTTGCTCGCTCTGGCTGCTTTCCTGTTCTCCCTGGATTGCTGGCGTACCTCACACAGCGAGCCTTCTTCCTCTGCGGCAGCCAGCGGGCCGGCACTGCGCCACGTGACGATGTTCATTGGCAGTGTGGCGGTGTTCGACGTGATGCTGTTCGTTGCCAGCATTGCGGTGTTCGCCTTCTGTCGGCTGGCGCTCCGGCTGATTTGAGTGGAGAGAGAAATTCCTGGAGGAACTATGTTCGGATTTCGTTTCTGGAGTCTCTCCGCGCTGTATACAGCCGGGTCTGCTCTTCTGCTTGGCGTTCCAACGCTACTCATTCCTAATCACCTGTTCAGCCGCACGGTGCCAACCAGCCCGCAGGACTATGTGATCTGGATCGTTTCAGCACTGCTGCTCGGACCGTTACTGGCGCTCATGACGCTCTATCCCATGCCATCCTCAAAAGCAGCGCAGGGAAAACGTTCTCTGGCGGGCAGCGGACGAGCGTTCGGAGGGACAGTGCTCTCATTCTTTTCCGTTGGCTGTCCCGTCTGCAATAAAGTGGTGGTCCTGCTGCTTGGCCTGGGGGGCGCAATGACTATTTTCAATCCGCTGCGCCCTTTGCTAGGACTCGCCTCGATTGCCCTACTCGGTGTCACCCTCTTCTTGCGCGTGCGTGTGGTACGCTACGGGTGCAGCCTCCCTCCGCAAAAGACGGCTGACGGTGAGGAGAGGTGAATGCAACCGCCCGCGAGTCCCACTTCATTCAAAGGCGAGGCCTCGCTGCTCCAGAGAGTCGATGGGCGTAAAGACGGCGCAAGCGATCTGGTCGTAGCGTCCGAGGAGCCAGTTGGAGAGGGCCAGCAGCACCATGGAGAGGCCGACGAAGAGGAGCACTGCGTCGCTGGTGACCGAGAAGGCGGGCGCATACCACCAGGTGAGGTAGAGGGCGAGGGGCAGCGCGACGCTGAGCGCGAAGCTCAGCGGGCTGATGCCGCGGAAAGGCTCCGGGTGGCGGCGAATGCGCCACCAGTGCCAGGCTAGCACGAGAGCGGGGAAGCCGATGAGGCCGAGCGCCCAGGTAGCAGGCGCGTGTGTGGCGGGGGCAAAGCGCGTCGAGAGTTGGGCGTGGATCACGCTGCCGGCAAGCCCGAACCCGAGTACTATGCGGGCTGTGGTGCCAATGGGCCCGATGTCCCTACCGTTCCATTGCTCCCGCTGCTTCCAGAGGAGTTCAATGATGGCGATGAAAGCGATGCCAGCTACAGACCAGGCGGTGTACGCTACATCCACTTCAAAGCTAGCACTACCCTGTGTGAGGGCGAAGGAAAGCAAGGTCAGACTCAGTCCATAGAAGACGACCATCGCCAGCACAGGAGTGCGTTTCGAGAATCCTTGCGAGAGCTTCAAAGAGGCGGTTCCTGCCACCTCGGAAAAGAGAGCCAAAATGAGAAAGACAATGTTCATGAGTGATCTCCTTCTCAACCGAGTACCTGATCTTTGGTTGGCAGCAGAGCTGCGAGTCGTCGGGCATCTTTGCCGACCCATCCCACCAGTGCGGACCCACGCGCGGGCTGCCAGGGATAACCAAGAAAGAAGAGCCCACCAATGGAGCTGACTCCCTGCTGCTCTCTGGGTTGACCGCACTCGTCCGGTAATCCTGGCATGCGTATCCAGGAAAAATCTTGACGATAGCCCGTCGCCCAGATCACTGTACGCACCTGGGTCTGACTTCCATCGGCGAACTGAACCACGTTGCCTTGTGCGGAAGTCGCGCGTGGTCTGGTCTGGACCTGCCGATCTTTCAGCGCCTGTTTCAGTTCCAGGCCCAACACCGGTTCTGGTTGTGCTTTGAGCCACTTCCCCAACCTGGTGTTGTTATCGACTTCCAGGAGGCGAAGGTGATCCAGGTACCAGAAGAGGCTTTTGCCAAACAGCGTGAGTGGGACAAAGAGCAGCGGTGCAGATGTGGCCAAAGCTACCGGATGAGCGCATGCCAGTTCCGCCGCAATATGTGCGCCGGAGTTGCCTGCTCCTACAACCAGGACGGGGCCCGGTGGAATCTCGGACGGATTGCGGTAGGAGGCCGAGTGAAGCTGCTGCACTTCCTGGGAGAGCGCAGAGGCGAATGCCGGGATGCGCGGCTGCTGAAACGGACCTGTTGCCACGATGACGGTCCTTGCTTGATAGGTGCCTTGTGTGGTTAGAAGCATGAACGTCTCCTCGTGCTTCTGCATAGCCACGACCCGTGTGTCCAACTGGATGGGAAGCGCAAGATGGCCGGCATAGGTTTGGAGGTAGTCTGCCATCTCGTCTTTCGTAGGACGACCATCGGGATCGCCTGGCATTTCCAGGCCGGGCAGCGCGCTGTAGCGTCGAGTCGTGAATAACACCAGGGAGTCATAGCGCTGGCGCCAACTCTCTCCAATACGCTGCCCCGCTTCCAGGAGCAGAAACGAACGAGGCTTTCGTTTCAGCCAGTACCCCATGGAGAGGCCGGCTTGTCCAGCTCCCACGATGATGATCTCTTCGCGGTGAACGTCGCTGCTGCTTTGTTGCAGGGCTTTATCGCTAGCCTTCATCGGTCTCCTCTTGCGTTTGGGGACGGCTCGCTGAAAGGCTCAGCATGGGCTGGAGACCTCCACTGAGCTGGCGAACCTGTGTGGCCTGGAAACCGGTTTGTAGAACCGTGCTCAAGGTATCGCGGTTCCAATGGCAATTGCCCATGCAGCGGGTCGAGAGTGGCACGAGCGCATCCTGCACCCATGCGGCTAATTTTCCTTGCGCTCGAACATGTTCGAGGAGCAGAAGTGTTCCTCCCGGCTTGAGCACGCGCCAGATCTCACGCAGGCCACGCTCCGGATCACGCACGGAACACAAGACGAGTGTGACCACAGCGCTATCGAAATGCGCATCGGGGAACGGGAGGGCCTCGACTGGGGCACGTGTGAGCGTGATGGAAGTAGAAGCAGCAGCCAGGCGTCGCCTGGCCTCGACCAGCATGGCCTCATCTGGCTCGACCGCCTCCACCCGCACGACGCGGGTGGGATCGTAAAAGGGGAAGTTCTGCCCCCCACCGGCACCCACCTCAAGTACGACTCCCTGTGCCTGCCCGACGGTCTCACGGCGCAAGGGGTCAAACCCGCGTCGGACGAGAGGCCGATTCATCATCCAGTTGTAAAATGCGGCAAAACGCGGGGAGGAGATCTCCTTCATGCCAGGGGCAAAGCTCACATCGTTGCTCATCGTATCCTCCCCTCGTGGGTAGAGGAAGTACGCCGCTCTTTCACCTGCACCCGGAAATGGTTTCCCGGTACGGGGGTGGGGTGCTCTTCGATGACCAGGTGGTAGTCAGGGGGATCCAACTGCAAGGCGAACGTGGAGAGCAAGGTGGCCATCGTGACCAGCAACTGCACTTCGGCGATGCCAGCCCCCAGGCAGGTATGGTCACCCAGGCCAAATGGCGCGTAGGCACCCGGCTTGCGATGCTCGTTGCGCGGCGGGCGGAACCGATCAAGATCAAACTGCATGGGGTTGGGATACAACTCCTCCAGGAAATGGGGCACGGTCATGGCGACCTCCACATCGAGGCCCTGTTCCAGGCGATAGCCTGCAAGGGTCAGGGGTCTGGCAACACGCGCCCTGTGGCCGCCTGCAACTGGATAGCGCCGTAAGGTCTCCATCATCGCACCGTGCAGATCGGGCATCTGCTTGAGCTGCTCCCAGGTCAGCGAATTGTCAGCGAAGGCCGCATCCACCTCGGCTTGCACCCGCTGGAGTGCCTCTGGATAGGCGAGCAGGGCATAGAGCATGAAGCTCAGGGAGTTCGCCACGGTGTCAATGCCTGCTAGCATTGGCCCTAGAGCCACGTGCTCCAGGATGGCCCGGCGATACGGTTCCGGGTATTGTGCCGTCTCTCGCATGACATCATCGATCATATCCGGTTTACCGTTGGGTTGAGGATGCAGCAGGTGCGCTTCATAGGCTGCGCGACCAAACTCGTTCACCCGTTCGACCGCCCGTTGATACTCGGGAGAATCGAAGCGAGCACCGCTCTGGCTGCCAACCCCGAGCGTATTGACGATCGTTGTGTTGAGGTAGGTGACAAAATCATCGAGATACTCTCCTGGTGAGACACCGAGCAGTAATCGGCCTAACTGTTCCGCGACGAGGCGGCGCATGCTCGCATGCACAGGCATGCTCGAGCCAGGCTGCCAGCTTTGCGTCGATGCGAGGGTGATCTCGATCATCTGAGGGATCTGATCCAGGATACGAGCGCGTGACCAGTGACGACTGCTCTGCGCTCGTCGTTTGCGGTTGGCCTCGCCATCCCGTGCTTCGGTCATCCCGCTGCTGGGCTTTTGGCTGATCATCGCATCGAACTGTTCCCACTGCTCTCTGGTGGTGAAAAACTCATCCTCGTGGCGAGCCAGAAAAACGTTGATCTCTGAACCTGCCAGGATGATCCGTGGTTCCTGCCTTGGCTGGGGCAGGCGGAAGACTGGCCCGTAGGTGCGATAGAGCGAGACATGTGGTTGCTCTTCCTGGGTCACACCTGACAGGTCCACCAGCGGTGGCAATGGTGCGGCACTTGGCCCACGTTCCCACAGGATCGTGTGTTGCTCGGTCATAGGTTTCCCTTTCCTGCTGCATGATACCCCCATAAGGGAGGTCTCTTGACTTCATGACTGGTTGGTTGTATCTCCTCATGAGCTGACAAATTTCAGGCTCCTGAAAAAGGAAGAAGAGCACACAAGGGCCTAAAGCTTGATGTCGAGCGCAAGAGGAACATGGTCAACCCATCAGCTCGGCATCTGGCCAATGGATTGTTTACCAGGCCCCACGGTTAAATACTACGTTGATACTGATCGCAGCCATAGTGAACAGCGTAAGCACGAAGAGGAGCGGGAACGCCACCCAGCCGGAAGCGCCCGTCTTGGCCGCCACGATGGTCAGAAGGATGGTCATACCCATCAGCATCCCCAGGGAAACCAGGGCCAGTGCTAGACGCTGAACGGCTGTGGGAGACTGACTAGGGGCTTCCCGGATCAGCTTCTGCCCAGCTCTGCTGTACGGGGAAGCTTCTTCACATCTCGTATCGCCTGCAAAGCCGAGAGCCTCGCCTTTCCTCTCGTAGCTCATTTTTTCTTGTTGAAACATACTGTTTCTCCTTTCGAGGTTGTTGAGTGCTGCCATCCAGCAGGGCACTCCATGCGCATTCACCTGGTTGCTCGCATCTCTTCGAGCCAGGTGGCAACCCACTGATATTCGTCGCGGATACGCCGGGTATGAAAGGCCAGGACACGCTGGGCATTGGACAGCGAGATGCCCATGTCAGGGGCACAGTCCCCCTGGTCGGCCATCTGTTGAAGATGATGGAGATACTCCAGACCCGTCTGAAGAAAAGCCAGACGCTTCTCCAAGATCGCCTCTCGTTCCTGCGGTTCGAGATACTCGAAGAACGCGACACGCGTAAAAAACTCCGCTTCATTGGCGGCTTGCTCCGGCGGAAAATCGCACAGAAAGGAGTGCAGCAACTCGATGCCGCGCTCGGTCAGGTGGTAGAGATGGCGATTGGGTTTGCCCTCCTGCTGTACCACCTGCCGTACGACCGCTCCCGCCTCTTCAAAGCGCTTGAGGGTTGGGTAGAGCACCGTATTATTGAGTGCGACTGTCCCGCCAAACACCTGCTCGATGCCTTTTTTGATCTCGTAGCCATGCTGTGGCCGTTGGCGCAGCATGGCCAAAATCACAATCTCTGCGTACATATGTTATGTCATCCTATGTTATTTCTACCTATGGAGAGAAGAGTACCATAAGGGAGGGGTCGGTGTCAAGTGATGCACGACATGGATTCATATGACGCGACGCGTCAATCAACTTGAGGCGCAAAGGGGAGTGTGGTATGTATGGAGCAGGATATCATTTGACAGATTCAGTGCCTCTCCGAATAACCCACCCATTGTCTGTAAGGAGGTCATGTGTTTGAACGTACAATGTGGTTGCGTAAGCTATGAGCCCGATTGCCCTTTGGCCCGAAATCTGCATGATACATGGTAGAGTGAAGCGATGTGGTGGCACTGTGTTGCCTGACAGAATAAGAAGCTGAGCCGACAAAGCCGACCTCATGGGTGTCGATTTGTGACTCCTCCTGTTTGTCGTAAGATTGGAGAAGGTAACTGACCTGGTTGTTGCAGGTGTGTGGTCACCCCTGTTTGTCATGTACAAAAGGAGGGAATTGAGGAATGAAGTATGTTCTTTTGTTCTGTGGAACGCGCGAGCAGCAGCAAGCCTGGGAGGAGATGACCGACGAAGCTCGCAACGCGCAATACGCCCAGGTGGGCCGCTGGTTCGCAGAGCATAGCGCCAAGCTTGGCCCCGCCAACCAGCTCCAACCCCCTCAGACGGCGACCACGGTGCATTTTCAGGGGGAGGGAGAGCCACTGATCTACGACGGCCCTTTCCTGGAGGGCAACGAGGTCATCGGTGGCTACGTCGAGATCACGGTGGCCGACCTCGACGAGGCGCTCCGCCTGGCCAGGCCGCGGCACGGTTGAAGTCCGACCGGTGATGCAAGTGGATCAATAGCCATGGCCGATGTCCACACCACCCTTGCAGAGGTCTTCCGAGAGGAGGCGGGACGGCTCACCGCTGCCCTGGTCCACATCCTGGGCGATTTCGCTGTCGCAGAGGAAATCGTCCAGGACGCGTTGCTGGTGGCGCTGGAGCGCTGGCCGGTCGATGGCATCCCTGAGCGACCTGGTGCCTGGCTGCTGACCGTCGCCCGGCGTCGCGCTCTCAACCAGGTGAGCCGCGACGCCCGCTACCGCGCCAAGCTCGCGCTACTGGAGCAGCCAGTCCCACAAGAGCCGGATGACCGGGTGCGCTTGATGTTCACATGCTGCCACCCCGCCCTCTCCCGTGCGGCGCAGATCGCGCTGACCTTGCGGGCGGTCTGCGGCTTTACCACTGCCGAGATCGCGCACGCTTTCCTGGCCTCGGAAACAGCGGTCGCCCAGCGCATCGTGCGAGCGCGGCGCAAGATCGTCGCTGCCCACATCCCCTACCGTCTGCCGAGCGACGACGACATGGGCGAGCGGCTCTCGGAAGTGCTGGCGGTGCTTTATCTGATGTTTACCGAGGGCTACCTGGCGAGTGCTGGCACGGCACCGACCCGGCGCGACCTCGCAGAAGACGCTGCCTGGCTGACGGCGTTGGTCGTGCGACACATGCCGGGGGAGCCAGAGCCGCTCGGTCTGCTCGCGCTGATGCGCCTGCACCTGGCCCGGTCCAAGACGCGGTTGAGCAGCGCCGGGGAGTTGATCCTGCTTCAAGACCAGGACCGCACGCTGTGGGACCGGTCGATGATCGCAGAGGCAATAGCCCTGATCGAGCAGGCAGCAGCGCTCGGGCGGCCTGGACCGTCCCAGGTGGAGGCCGCGATCGTCGCTTGCCATGCTGAGGCAGCAACGTGGGCCGCCACCGACTGGCGACAGATCGTGCTCCTCTACGACCTGCTGTTCCAGTTGAAGCCCTCACCGGTCGTGCGGCTCAACCGGGCAGTGGCGCTGCGGCACGTCATGGGGCCTGAGGCGGCGTTGGAGGAGGTAAACGCGTTAGCGGGAGACCTGGAAAACTACCACCTCTTTCACGCGATCCGGGGTGAGTTGCTGCTCGAGCTGAGCAAGCGTGAGCAGGCACGGGCAGCGGCGCTGCGCGCTCTGGAACTGACACATAACCGCGCTGAGCAGTTCCTGCTTGCACGCCGACTGCTGGAATGGTGACGGGTGATCGTTCACGTAAAACACAGCCTGAGGCGGGACACTATGCCCACCATCATGAACGTAAGCGGCAGTGGGCTGATGTTCCGTGAGCCAATGCGCTGTCCCGTTCCTGGTAAAGAGCATGTGTGCTATACTCTACTGAATGACAGCATGAATGGAGGGCGTATGAGTACCGTTGATGAGGGTTTAGAGGCGCAAATCCGCAATATCGAACAGCGATATGGGAAACTACTCAGCGAGTGGATCGCCATCGTCAGAGAGAGCGGCCTCACGAAACACACCGATATAGTCGCGATGTTGAAGAGCCAGTACGGCATGTCGCATGGCTCAGCGCATCGCGTAGCTCTCAAGGCGCGCGAGGCGGATGCGGCAAGTATGGTCAAGGCTGCAGAGGCTTCCGGTCGCGATCCGGCAGCTTTGCTATACAGTGGCAAGAAGGCTGGCCTGAAGCCTCTCCACGACGTGCTGATGACGGCGATCACCACATTTGGCGATGATATTGAACTGGCACCGAAGAAGGGCTATGTGAGCCTGCGGCGCAAGAAACAGTTTGCCATGATCCAGCCGACGACGGCGACGCGCATCGACCTTGGACTCATCCTCAAGGATGTACCCGCGACTGAGCGACTCGAATCTGCTGCAAGCTTCAATGCGTTGTTCACCCACCGCGTGCGCGTGAACACCATCAACGACGTGGATTCCCGGGTGATTGCCTGGCTGAAGCAGGCCTACGATCTCGCAGGCTAACTCTCCTTGCGTTTGCCCTTCGTGAAACATGCGCCTGGACCGGAGCTCTAACCCGTGACGGCAACTTGGGAGAGACACACCTTGTTTTCGTCCGAACACCATGCATAGCTTCTGCAGCGCATCTTTTCCTGATGTAATAGACCGAGAGGAGTTCACACCCTACTTGCAGTGATGACCCCACCATCATCGAAGAAAATGTTCAGTGGTGACACGACTCCCCTCCTTATGTCTCTCCTGACGACGTTCTCCGTTGTTGTCACTGTACCAGAAGCAGGAGAACAGAGCAAGGGGTTTCGTGTCGAGGCAGTGAGAAGGTCGTCTTACTCATCGTCTGGCAGCGCCGTTGTTCTCGGCTTTGCGCAGGAGTGACCCTGAGAATCGTCGTCTGCTGGCATTGCCAGCAGGTCCCATCCAGGGCTTCGCCACTTTTGCTGCGTCTGCATGCTCCAGCTGCTTTACACAATAGGCTCAAAGGAGGGCATCAGTCCAGCCGTTGAAGCATGGCGGGCAGTTCGACGAGGCTCTCAATATGCACGGTCGTTCCTGTCCGAGGGAGTGACGAGTCTCCGACGAGGACCGCACGCGCTCCCAACTGCCTCACCCACTCGATAGCGCGAGGACTGTCGTCAACGACCAGAGCATCTGCAGGCGCGATCCCAAGATCAGCGAACATGCGCTCGTAGTACTCTGGCCCCTCTTTCAAGATATCGATCAAATCTGGGCCATAAAGGCGACCAAAACAGTCGCGCACCCCCATGGCCTGCAAGTAGCCCGCCAGATCGAGTGAGGACTCGCCGGAGGCCGTGTGGAGCGTGTAGCCCTGACGGTGCAACGTGCGGACGGTGTCCACCGCGCCGGGAAAGGCCGCCTGGACGCGGCAGGTAATAAAGGCCGCCGCACAGCGAGCAAGGCGCAGGCATTCCTCTTCGGGTGGAGTCCCGACCCCCACCAGCTCGCACATGCCCCGCAACCACTCCACCTGGTAGGCGCGCTCAAAGCTGCGGTAATCGGGATCGGCCTGGACTCGCCTGCGCCAGGTACCAGGGTCGAACAGGCGGTCAGCGACCACCCGGTTCGCGCGGGACCACGCGTCAGGTGGGCCACCGAGGAGCGGAGCGAAGAACTCACTGACCAGGCGTTGCCACTGCAAGGCACGTGTGTTGTTATCATTCATGACTCCACCATCGTCGAGGAAGATTATGAGTCGAGCCGTCACTGTTCTCTCCCGGTATCTATATAGCCCCTCGTTGATGCTCAAGAGCCGCACGAGGAACAATAGCACAGGCATCTCTTTCTGTCTCGTCCTCGCGCCACTCACGTCCTTGTGGCACTCAGTTCTCCAGATCGTCGGAGAGCTACAGAGAGATCGGTAGTACATCCTGATTGTTGGTCCTGGGCCATCTCACGTGAGCGGGGCAATTTCCTTTGTCATCCATTGCCAGGTCGAGACGCGACGAAACCCGAGGGAGGTGAACAGGCGCAGCGCCGGCGTTTCGGCCTGTTCCGTCTCGAGGAAGACGCTCGTTGCGCCGCGCTCCTTCAACCGGTGTATGCCCCTGAGCAGCAATGCACGCCCAAGTCCACGCCTCTGGTGGGTGGGACGTGTTCCGATCACCCCGATTCCGCCGACGGTGTATTCGCCTCTGCTGTCCGCTACCTTGGTGAGTTCACAGAGACAAAACGCCGCAAACATCCCGGCGGCATCGACCGCGATTACATCCAGATCAGGTTGATAGCCAGGGGACTGGTGAGAGTCAAGCCCCATGCTGATCCCGTCAAACACTGCCCGGTGGAGCTCCTGGTACGGCTCCAGTTCCTCACCATACACGCCACTGCGCAGGACGAAGCCCGCCGGCAGGTGAGCCGCTGGCAAGGGGATATCGAGCGGGCGAACCAGGCGCAGATCTCGCGCCGGAAGTGGTTTAAAACCTGCCCCCTCCAGGAGCGCGCGGCGTTCCGTTTCGTGGTCGTGACAGCGGCACCACAGGGAGAACGTTCTCCCGCACTGTCTCGCCTGCTCCTGCATCCCCGCAATGGCCCAGGCGAGAATCTGCGCTTCGATGCCGCTGCCATGCGCTTGTGGATGCACCTGGAAGGTTAAGGCAGTGGAGGGCGGCGCCATGAGGGCGTAGGCCAGAAGCCGGCCATCTGCCTCCACCCAGAGCATGGTCGCCTGCTGGGTCCTCGCCCGCCAGTGGAGGTGCCGAATTACAGCGCCCTGCGCGTCCTCCCACGGAGGCCGTTCCATAGCCGGGTCCCGCGGGAGAGGCGCAAGGAGCATGCGTAGTTCAGAGATAGTTGGTGTGTCGTACATGTTCTCGGGTGTCGTGCAGGCTCGCTTCAGGTCAAGGATGTGCTGAAGGTCCGCCGCCCCTGCATAGGGACGTATGTGTATCGTCATCCGGGACTCCCTTCGAAGGTTCACATAGTGCGCTCAACGCCAGTTGCGCTCAAGGATTGGGATGCGAGCCCTGCGCCAGGAAGAGCGACCAGAACTCACGCGTGTGGCTGGCCAGTTCCTCGTGGGTGCCAACCTCTGCGATGCGCCCATCGAGGAGCACCACGATCGTGTCGGCCTTGCGGACCGTATCGTAGCGATGCGTGGTAAACAGGATGATCTTCTCTTTGGCGAAAGTGGTCAGCAATTCGAAGATCTGCCGCTCCCCTACCGGGTCCAGGCTCGCTGTTGGTTCATCCAGAATGATCAGCGGGGCATCGTGATAGAGCAGCCGGGCGAGTGCCAGCCGCTGCCACTGTCCCCCAGACAGATCGCTGACGCCGCCAAATCCCGCTCCTACCACGGTGTCGATGCCATCGGGCAAGGCGTCTACAGCCTCCCACAGACCCGCCAGCCGCAATGCCTCAGCGATGCGCTGCTCCTCCCCTGGAGTGCGCTCACTCTGCATCGTCACATTCTGCCGGATGCTGAAGTGGAAGTGCGAGGGGTCCTGGAACAGGATAGACTTCGCAACGGCTTCGAGAGGGACTTCCTCGCCCGTCGAAAGCTGAGCGTGCAGCGACCCTGTGGTCGGGGGAACGAGCCCGGTGAGCAGCTTGACCAGCGTACTCTTGCCTGCTCCGTTGGTGCCCACGATGGCGGTGAGGCCTGGCGTGAAGTCGCACGAGACGTCAACCAGGGCCGTCTTCTGGTTCTCCGGGTAGGTGTAGCTGACTCCGCGTAAGCGGATGACCGAGAGCGGCTCGCCAGGCGTCACCTGGATGTCTGGCGACAACCTTGCCGCCTGCTCCTCCTCAAAGGGCTGCGCGAGGAAGTCGAAGAGGGTGGTCGCGTAATTGAGCGACTCGACCAGGGACCGCACGGAATAGATCAGCGATTGGATCATGCCGGAGAGCAAGGTGAGTCCGGGGATGATGATAGCGAGGCTGGGCAGGCTGATCTGTCCCTGGCTGATGATGGCAAAGAGGGCGGTCAGCGCCAGCGCGATACCCAGGCCCTGCACCAGGGCGGCCATCGTGCGCAGCCCGGCAAAGCGCGCCGTCAGGTGCTTGAGGTCAGCCAGGTAGGTCTCAGCGAGCCAGGCGTGCTCGCGGGCGATGATGTCGCTCCGATAGACGCGCACGTCGCGCTGCCAGGAGGCATCGACCTGCATGTTGGTGAGGGCCTCCATGCGCAACTGGTTGGGCGCGTTGTGTTCCTGTAACTCGTACATGGCCCCGCTGAAGCGGCGTTCGACGAGCGAGGCCGGGATGGAGATCGCCACCATCGCCAGCACCAGCAGGGGCGCGAGGGCGAAAAGCGTCACCGCCAGCCCGAGCAGCCCCAGGAAGATGGGCGCGGTGGAGAGCAGCGAGTCCACCAGCGTGATGGAGCGTTGCGATGCCTCGCGGATCACCAGGCCGTAGCGGGCCTGAAACGCATTGTTCTCGAAAAGCGGGTAAGGCACGGCAGGCAATTTCTGCATGATGCGCTTGCTGATCACCACCCAGGCCTGCTGGCGCAGGATCGTGGAGGAGCTATCGCGCAGAATGATGCCCAGGCGCTGCGCCAGGACGAGGACGACCAGGCCCAGCCCGATGAGGGCTACCGTCGATGTGAAACGCACGGTGCTGCCCGATCCGATGACTTCCTGCAAGAGCTGGTGCAACAGCAGCAGCAGGGCGGGGAAAAAGAGCGGCTCGAAGAGCGAGGCGATGCTGCTGGTGACAAAGGCACGGGGATGGCAGGTATACAACAGGCGCAGCGTGGCGCGCAGCGTCGCGAGGCGTGCTGGCCGGGGCAGCCTGAAGCGTGTTTTCAATGAAAGCATGTCGGTTTCTCCTTGTGGGAAGATAGAATGCAGGAGCAGTGAACTGCTCGACCTTCCAGATTTCAGGGGATGGAAGTGCGCAGACAAGGAGGGGCGCGAGCAACACAACATCCACCAGAGGAAGCTGGCGTTCGGATTGGTCCCTTCCCTCGGCGAGAGACGGACTCTGCGCGAGGGAGGACAGTGCTGCTAGTGGTCTAGGTCAGTCAACAATGACCGTGCATGCCTGTTCCTTTAGATAGATGGTGATATGGCGAGTGGGAGATCTTCCCACTCAAGTAGACTATGGCACACGATGCTGCCCGCTGTCAAGGAGCCGAGACGGGTTCCAGCACTCGTCTTCTCCTCCGAAGTTGAGGCGACCCTACTGCGCGCCCAGCGACTTCAGCAGCTCGATGATCTCCTCTCGCTTGAAGTGCTCTGCCCATCCGAGCGGGGTGGCCCCGTATGCGGGATCAGTGGCCGACAGGTCCGCTCCGCGCTCGACGAGCAGTTCCACCACCCTGACGCTCCTTCTGCTCGCCGCCCAATGGAGCGGAGTCCCTCGCCCATCGAAGCCCGAAGGCTGCGCGTTGATGTTGGCACCGCGGTCGAGCAGATACGCAGCAGCCTCGACGCTGCCGCCGAGGACCGCGTAGACCAGCGCCTGCTCCAGGCGCTCGTCGGATGGCGTTTCAGCGAGCACTGGAGCGTTTACCGGTGGGTGATGGCGTCCCGCGCTCGGAAGCAGCTTGCCACCGGCATCGAAGAAGGACGAAAGCCTCTCGGTTCGTCCCATCCCTGCGGTCAACTCCAGGTCCAGGGTGGCGCCCCTGCGCACAAGGGTCTCAGCAACCTGCCCACACTCATACCATATTGCCTGAGCGAGCGGACGCCGGTCATCACCCAGTCCATCCACCGGCGTGCCCGCGTCGGTGAGGAGTTCGGCCAGGACGGAATCGTCGCAGCTCGCTGCCCACTGCAGAGCCCTCTCTCCCGCGTCTTCGTCGCCCGCGCGGGCATTCACGTCCGCCCCAGCGCGGATGAGCGCCTGGCCTGTTTCTGCCTCGCGCGGATAGTGTCCGGGCCAATCGCACAGGTGAAACAGCAGCGTGCGCCCCCGCAGCGCTCGTGCATTCGCGAGTGTGGGATGTTCACGCAACAAACGGGTGAGCGTTTCCACGTCTCCCGTCTTCACCGCCCGCACGGCGACCGGGAAGACATCGGCCAAAGCACCGTCCCGCGGGAGGTCGTCGGCCACACCAGGTGAAACATCGCTCACGATTTGTGCTCCTTTCTTTCTCTGCCCTTTCAAGGATCGCAGGGCACGTTTCGTCAACAGCAAGACCTGCGAAGCGTCACTCTTGCTGGTCATTCTTTTTCATGAAGCGGGATTCGGCAACCATCTTTCCCACGGTTGCCGCTTCCTCGAGAGAGAGGAGCAGCGCGCCTGGATGATCCGAAAGCCAGATCGAGGCAGCCTGCTCCGACCAGAACAAGAGGGATTGTTCGCAGAAGGTCGCGCGCACGCACTCGCTGCGCTCAGCCGGGATGATGAGCGACATCACGCTCGGCGAGGGGGTCAGGTCCAGGATTTTGCCAGAGGGGGTGGCGACAAAGGTAATCGCATGGCCTGTGACCGGGCAGGTCGATTGGACATGTGCGGTCTTCATGAGAGACGGAGGAAACAGCACGGTATCAAAGGCACACCAGGTAAAGAGGGGCTTTCCGTCCATCTCGAAGCGATGGCGTGTCGGCATCAAGGTCACGCCCCAGCCGAGGATGTTGCCCTGCTTGTCAAACTCCGTATCGGGCAACTGCCTCAGTCGTCGCTCCAATTCGTCCTGGTCGAGCTGGAGCCTCGCCCCTAGCTCCACTCTGGTGAGAGGTTTCCCCCGGCTGACCTGCTGCAAAATCGGCAGGCAGAGGTCTTCCTGTTCACAACGCAGCTGCTCAGACAGGCGCTGTGCAATCGTCTCAAGCGGTGGATGCGGTTGCATCGGGCTGCCTCCTTGTTAGAGTGTACTCGTCTTTGCTCAGGCTCAGCTCGCACAGCAACTGAGCCGGTTCACATCTTTGGTGAACGAGATAGCGACGAGCTTGAGCGCCTCAGCCATCGTCGGGTAGACGTGGATCAGATCAATGAAATCGGACGTTTTGGCCCCGAAACGCAGCGCCATCGCCGCCTCACCAATGATCTCGCCTGCGTTCATACCCAGCATCGAGACGCCCACAACCCGTCGGCTCTCGCGTTCGAGCACCATCTTGATCACGCCGCGTGTGTCGCGGACGACCCCGGCTCGCGGCACCACACTCAGAGGGATGGTGTTGCACTCACAGACAATCCCCGCAGCATTGGCCTCCTCGTCGGTCAACCCCACAACGGCCACCTGAGGGTCGGTGAAGATGGTGCGCGGGATGACAGTGTGATCAACCTCGCGCAGCGGCTCCCCGGAGAGGGCGTTGTGCGCAGCGATCTTGCCGTCGTGCGCGCCCACGGGCGTCGCCATCTGACTCTCGGTTTCCCGTCCGATCACGTCACCGGCAGCCCAGATATAGGGAACCGTAGTGCGCAGCGTGCGATCAACCCGCACGGCTCCCGCCTGGTCTACCTCCACTCCAGCTTGCTCCAGGCCGATCTCCTGCGTCTTGGGGCGCCGCCCGGTGGATACCAGGAGCTTTTCGGCGGTGAATGTCTGTTGGCTGCCGTGTCGCTGAACCGAGAGCGCGATCCCCTCTCCCTCAGAGCGCACCCCGCGGACCTGCGCTCCGGTGACAATGCGCAGACCTTCCTCCTGGAGAATCTCGGTCAGCGCCTCGGCGATTTCCGGCTCGTAGCCGGAGAGAATGCTTTTGCCTCGGGTGACGAGGGTCACCTCCGTGCCAAAGCGCGCAAACATCTGGCCCAGTTCGAGCGCGATGTAGCCCCCGCCCAGGATGAGCAGCGAACGGGGTTGCTCGCGCAGCTCGGTCCCCCAGGGGTCATCGGCGGAACTCAAAAGATCACTGGTGAGGTACGGCACATCCGAGAGGCCCGGCACGGGAGGAATGGCAGGCAGCGAGCCGGTCGCAATGAGAAGCTGGTCTCCGACCAGGCGGCGTGTACCATCAGGGGTACGCACCTCCACCTCGTGATCGGAGAGCAACCGCGCCTGACCGGACACGAGCTGGATGCGCTCCGGCTCATCGAGCAGGCTCTCGTACTTGTGGGCGCGGAACTCCTGGACAATCTCATCTTTCTGGGCGACGAGCTCTGCCCAATTGACCGGCATATGCACCGGGGTGAGCCCCGGGTAGCGGGGATGGGCGGCATCGTAGACGAGACGGGCCGCCTCGATCAGGTTCTTGGAGGGCAGGCAGCCCCGGTTAGCGCAGGTGCCCCCGACCGTGCGAAATTCGGTCATCACGGCGCTTTTGCCGAGTTCGGCAGCGTGCAGCGCCGCGGCAAAGGCCGTCGAGCCACTGCCCAGAATCACCAGATCATAGCGCTCTTGGGTTGACATACGTGTTATCTCCTTGTGGCAGGCAGGTCATCCGACATGGGGGAACGTTCCCGCACTCGCGTATTAGCTTCGACAGGCGCACAGGTGGGACAGGACGCATCCACGTCTCGTTTCGGACGTTTCGGGCCGAACAAGAACCAGTACCCCAGCGCAAGCGCCACCACGAAGTAGACGCCCGCCCCGGTGTACACCAAGCCGGTATTGTGCATGAGAAAACTACCCAGGGCCGTTCCAGCCAGCAACGAGGCCAGGAGCGGCAAGGTGATAATCAAGTGACAGGGACAGGCGAGAAAGCCCGTCACGGTCAGCACAACGCCACCAATGCGGCGCATCAGACACCTTCCTTTCGTCTTTCCAGTGAAGCAGGAGAGAAGTGCGTGGGAACAGGTACGGCTTTCGGCGCGCACCAGCGGTAGAGCCAGAGGTCTCAGACCTGCGCGCCCAGGAGTTGGCGTCGAATCAGATCTGGGCACCGTCGGACGTTTCGATGACGCCAGCCGGATGAACAGAGCAGAGATGTTGCCCAGGTGGCGGGAGAATACTGGCTCGCTACATCCGACATAGGCACAGTTACCGGCGTACATTGACCAGCGCGCTGTCCCGACTCCGCAGATCACCCGAAACGGTCCCATTCCCACTCCCAACCAATTCACCCTCCCTGGTTTCAGCCGACACCACCTCCTCCATATCCGACTGGAGCTGGAGCCTGGCTTCAAACAAGGGTGTGAGCAGGCTCGTCTCACCTTTCCCTGTTATCGTATCCACCTGTCCCCTCCTTGCTCACTTCGGAACGAAGGCCGTCCAGCGAGCCATGCCGGATTCGTAATCGAACGTGCCACTCGTGAGGGCGAAGGTTTCGTTCAGCCACACGTAGCGGCTGTCGTCGGTCTTGAAACGCAGGACGCCGACGACTCTCCACTGCTTCCTTTCCTCCGAGAGGGGCATCGCGAGCTCGCGACCCTCGAACCATATCTCCGCGCCGTCGTACGTCTGAATGACCCCTGGAACTTGCATGGCGCAGATCTCATCTTCACCGGTCGTCTCGTAGTTCGACCACCGAACTGTGCCTCGCATTCTCGGGCCGTTGAGCGTCCCGTCTCCTCCACCCACCAGCGTGCCCACCTTGTCTCCCATGGGAGCGAGCTCAATCGGTCCCTGGTAGTGCAGTTCGAGGGCGAAGAGCAGTTCGAGCTCGTTCGTGCGTGGCTCAACGTTCCCTTGTATCGTCTCCATGATGATGTTCTTTCTTTCCATGCACATGTGTGTTCTCTGTGAGATCGCGACTCGAACGTCGCTGAGCATCACCAGAGTAGTGTGGTGTGGACGCCATCGACGTCGCTCATTCCGCTTGTCGTTCAGTCTGATCCAGCGTCTCTTGCTGGTCGAGCGCATCACCTGGAGCAGAGCTTGCCGCATGCGTTGTAACTCGACCATTTTCCGCTCCACTTCAACGATTTTCGCCTCTGTGCGCCCCTTGACCTCCTCACAGGATGTCTGTGCGTCGACGCGCAGCAGCAACAGCTCGGTAATCTCTTTGAGCGAGAAGCCAAGCTTTTGTGCGCGTTTGATAAAGTGGAGACGCGCGACCACCTGCTCGGAGTACTGACGATAGCCAGAAGCCCGGCGCGGTGGCTCCTCCAGCAAGCCCTCGCGCTCGTAGAACCGCACCGTTTCCACGCCGACCCCGGCGAGTCGTGCCACTTGTCCAATCGAAAGGGTATCCATCTTTGTTGCTCCTTCGGAAAAAGTATACACTCCGTACCATACTACAGAGTCAAGGGGAAGGGAGGGGGAAATCCCGAGGTCGATGTCGAGCACAGGAACTCTTTCACTTCCTTCTCGTATTCCTTATCCTCACGTACAGAAGAGACTCAAAGCAGGAGGGTTCCCCAACCGTATCACGTTTGATGAATGCTGAGCTTATCGGCGCCAGGCACTCGCAGGTTTGTGCTCATGCCATCCATCAGCAAAACTCATCAATTTTCTGGTTCACCACATCGGCGATGAGCAAAAAATGCGGCAGAAACTCGCCTGTTTCACGCATTTCTGGTATACTTGGTTGAGAGCGAAGAGAGAGCAATCACTATTTCAGAGAAGACAGTCCCTCGACTTCACGAGTGAGCACGCCATGAGTGGGGAGGTCGCAAGCCATGGCTGAGCCGAGTACAGCCATCGACAGGAACGCCATCTTGACGCTGCGACGGCGGGTTCGCTTCCAGGATGGCCGCCCCTACGACGCTCGCTGCTCGAAGGTAGCTGCGGCGCTCGAGGCGCAGTTCGGCTGGCCGCGTCGGTGGGGGCGCCTGCGTCTGCTCGACGCTCGGGTGGGCTGGCAGCACTGCTGGAACCAGCTCGCCGATGGCCGCATCCTCGACGCCACCGCCGATCAATTCGAGTCGCGCTGGCTGGGTGACATCGTCGTGCTCGATGCCCTCGACCCCCATGCCACGGCCTATCAGCCCGCACCGCCGCCATGGACGTTCACCTTGCGGGAACAGGAGGCGGTGATCAAGCTCGCCGCCGTCGGAGCCGGTGCGGAAGGTCACGACGCGGCGATGCCCTGCGCGAGTTGGATGGCCGCCGCCCGGCAGGTGCTGACGATGATGACGGGCTGGAGCCTCCCCGACGACCTCGTCGACTATGCTGCCCGGGCGCTGCGGGTTCGAGCCTTGCTCGGAGAGTCGATGACCTTCGGGCAGCTCGATGAGCTCCTGACGATGTACGAGTGGGCGCACGCCGCAGCGGCGCGAGGAGGGCCCTGGATGTCGTCGGAGTACGTGGCAGTCCTTGAGTAACGCTTGCGCATGGGAGAAGCGATGGAGGCTGCGGAAGCAGAGGAGCGTGGATGCGAGCCGGAGTGGTGCCAAGAAAGACCGCGTCGTCGGGAACTTCGTGATCCACGGCCAACTCCTGACGCGCCTTGCCCCCGCCAGCCTTCCCATTCGGCCTCATTGGCTTCTCCGCTCTCGTGCTGGCCTGGCACTGGTGGCACATTCGCCGCAACCCGCTGCCTTTCCACAACACCAGCCCGGCTCCGCTACGCGCTCAGCGTCGCACTGCCCCTGGCCCTTTACCTCACCTGGTGGTATGCGCCCGCCTTCTCCGTCAAAAGCTGGGCAGTGCTTCTCTTCGGAGGCATCTCCATGGTGCTCGCCGCCCTTCGTGGCTACGCTGGATGCGAGATGCTGGCCCTCTCCAACTGACTCCTGCGCCGCTACGACCAGATCGCCTGCGCTGTCTTCTCGCCTGCTCATAACCATCCCTTTGCTCAGCGAGGCGCGCCGCTTCCATCCGATTCTGTGCGCCCAGTTTCTGCATGGCTATGGAAAGATGATTGCGGACGGTTCCCTCTGACGATACTGTTCAGATTAACCCTTCTCTGCTATACTCTGGAAATGACAGCAGAAGAGACGATAGCATCCTAGCCTTAGAGCGGCTCACAGAAGTCACCGAGCAACTGCGGGTAGCCCAGGCACGCATTGAGGAATTGGAGAAACTGAAAACACCTCCGCCAGCCTTTGTTAAAGCGGAGAAGAAAAAACCGCTCGAGGAGCAGCGAGTTCGCAAAAAGCGTGATGCGAAATATAATCGAGCGAGACGGCGCTCCACGCCCACCCAGATTGTGGAGCATCGGCTGGTGACTTGCCCACAGTGTCACATGCGTTTGGGAGGCATCAGTCTGGCTCGTTCACGAGAGATCATTGATGTCCCGCCACCCCCGCCAGTCGAGGTGACGGAGCATCGGATCTACAAGGGGTGGTGTACCGGGTGTCAGAAATGGTACGAAGCCCTTGTGGACTGGCACGAGCAGGTAGTAGGGCAAGGACGGATCGGAGTGCGCTTGGCCAGTCTGATCGCCAGCGCTCGGCACGGTGATGCGTCTGCCCATTCGACAGATCCAAATGTACCTCCTCACGCTCCATAGGGTCGCGATCAGCAGTGGGGAGATTGTGGAACTGCTGCATCGGATGAAAGCACAGATGCAGCCCCAGCTCGATGCGCTCAAAACGGAGATTCGCGCGAGTCCGGCAGTGCAAGCTGATGAGACGGGGTGGCGAGAAGATGAGAGCCTCGGCTACATCTGGAGCGTCTCAACTCCCAGCGTTCGGTATGATGAGTATCATCACTCGCGAGCGGGAGCAGTGATCAAGCAGCTGATCGGAGAGGACTTCGGCGGAGTGCTGGGCAGTGACTTTTATGTCGGCTACACCATCCATCAGGGATTGCACCAACGGTGCTGGGTACACTTCTTACGCGATGCGCATGAGCTCAAAGAGCAATATCCCCACGATGAGGAACTCTTCACCTGGGCTGCATCGGTGAAGGCGATCTATGATGCGGCCGTGGCTTGGGCAGAGCATGGTCCTGACCTGCACCTCTCCCCACGCAAACAGCAGCAAGCTCGCGTGGCACAACAGCATGCTTACGCGCAGGACCTCTGGCACCTGTGCCAGCCCTACGTGCGTACCGCCACGCCTCAACACACCTTATGTGAACGCGTGGAACGCTTTTTACCTGAGCTCTTTGTCTTTGTCGCGGTCCCTGGCGTCCCGGCCCACAACAATCTGGCGGAGCGCAGTGTTCGCCCTCTGGTCATTGCCCGCAAGATCAGTGGGGGCACCCGCAGTCCTCAAGGCTCAGAGACCCGTATGGGACTGGCCAGTCTCTTTGGTACCTGGATGGCACAGCACCTGAATCCTTTCCATCAATGCTTGGCTACCCTCACCCTGAAATCTTCTTTAGGTTGAAGGTGAACAATATCCTCAATGAAAATATGTCCTGCCTGTGTCAGCAATTCTGCTATTATAAAAGGATGAGGTCGCAGGAAGTTTGGAGTCTTTTACCAATCCCCAGACCCCGCTCCCGACGTGGAATGCATCCAATAGGATGAGCGAGACGCTGGCTTGGGCCAGGTTATGCTGACCCTGCCAGACTGGCCGAGAGGCTCAGCGTCTCACGCAAAGCGCCAGGGAAGTGGCAGGCCGGTAGCAGTTCTGCCAAGTGAGACGTGATGGGAAGTGAGACGGCACCTGATGGACGCTGATTTCTCTTCTCACTCCCAGTATACTCGTGTCTGTTGGATGGAAAATTCACCATGTACCCTGATGAATGTATGAAAACTCATTATCTATCCACCCTGCCTGGGGGGCAGGGAATAGCCCGATCTTGTATCTCACCGCAAGGAGGAGAAAATGAACTACCGATGGCATCAAAATCACCTGAACTACAAGGAAGACTTCGAAGCGTTGCGCCGGGGAGGCTTCACCGAGAACGAAATAGAGCAGTTGACCCAACTGCGTCGTGATCGAACCGAATTAGAGCTCTCTCGCAACTCTGCGGAATATCATCGCCTGGCATTTGTGCGCTGGCTCGTGGCTACCGGCAAATTGTCGGACCATTTCGCCTAAACAGGCAAGCCCGAATTTCAGAGAGAACAGGAGAAAACAACACATGCCATGGGCGATTGTCATTGCCGCGTTTCTGGCTGTAAAATACGGGGAAAAGATCAGCAGAATTCCGGTTTAAAAAGAGGCATCAATCAAGTATCCTCTACAGGAGTAAAAGAACTGTGGAGGCAGAGAGGATGCTCCGATACATGGAACGATCAACCATTCACTTTTTGAA
>WNGR01001276.1_pt1 | contig 28176 bp, 27 predicted proteins | sample 5407581 | NCBI WGS metagenome assembly WNGR01 (sample SAMN13153383, study PRJNA577476) | soil metagenome | isolation source: 80 cm soil or saprolite under Garry oak tree replicate 2 | place: USA:California | collected 2016-06-15
CGGCGGGGATTCCCGCCCAGGCTGGGCCGGCGCCCACCCACATCATCACCCAAAGTAGCGTTCGTCTCATCGACCTTGGCCCTTTCGCGCCCGGCGTCGAACCGTGGACGCTCCAGGGGAGATTTCTACGCCTGGTCTTTGGCGATGTCCAATAGGGTCGGAGGCAATTCAAGTGTGGATTGCCTGAGGGGAATCAATCATCGAGCGTCACAGTCCACATACGCTGCGTCAATGCGCCGCACTTGGGCGAAACGGCCCGCCCGAACGAACCTCCCCGACCCTTGCACGCAATACCTGCGCATGCAGCGGCTGCGCGGGGGTGGATGAGGTGGGCCGGGAGGAGCCGGCTGGTGACGCTCAGGCGTGCAGGAAGGTGGTGGTGAGCTCCCGCCACTCGCCCGGCGGCAGGACTTGCGGCGCGGGACCGGCTCGCGCCGCCCGCTCGGAGCAGCCGAGGTGCGCCTCGAGGAAGCGGTCGAGTCGCTCGGATTCCCCGGCCAGCCAGGCACGGGCCGTCTCCCCGGCCGGCAAGGTCGACCAGCGCCCATCCAGCGGCTCCAGCGCGAAGAGCCACCCTCGCCCGTAGCCGTCCTCCTTCACCAGCGAAGGATCCCGCTCGACCTCCGCGTTCACCGCCACCACGTGGCCAGCCACCGGCGCCGTGATGCGCGCCTCGTCGCGACCGCAGGAGATGATGGCGGCCACCTCACCCTCGGCGAGGCGCTGTCCCGGCCGCGGCAGCTCCACGCAGAGGGCCCAGGGCAGGATCTCCTGCGCCACGCCGTCGAGCCCCACCTTGATGCGGCTCCCCTCCCGCTCGATCCACGTGTGGCCGGCCGAGTAGCGGACGCCGGGGCGGTAGAGCACGTGGCCGGCGCGGCGGAGCCCCTTCGTCAGCGGGAGGAGCGCCCGCCCCAGCCGCACCGCGCCGAGGACGAGCGCCACCGGGGCGAGCAGCCCTGCCACCACGAGCGCCACCACGCCGAGCCGGACCACGAGGCCACCCAGGAAGATCCCCACCGCCTGCAACAGCCCCAGCATCGTGGCGCTCATGTCATCCTCCCCGCGCTACTTGTGACAGAGGTCGCAGGAGTCGAACCCGAAGGCGGTCTTGCCGTGGCAGGCGCCGCAGGCGGCTCCCTTCTCCATCCGGTCGTGGCGGATGGGGTCGCGCGATGCGGTGCGGCCCACCTCCAGGATGCGGAACATCTTCGAGTGGCAGGTGGTGCAGCTGGGCTTCGCCGCGTCCACGTGGCTCTGGTGGCTGAACATCACCGGGCCGGGGCTCCCCTCCCCGCGGGCGAAGACGTAGTCCGGGGGGAGCTTCTGCAGCCTGCTCGCGGCGAGCGCGGTGGAGGCGGCGAGGAGCGCGCCGAGGACCACCGCCACCCGCGCCGTCGTGGCGAGCTTGCGCGTCATGACGTCCTCCCCGCCGGCTTCGCGTCGGGCTTTCGGCCGGGGGCCGGCTCTCCCTGCACCCAGCGCCAGAAGCTCACGAAGATGGCCATGTAGGCGATGGCCAGGCCGTACTCGACCAGCTTCGCTGCGTAGACGTTCAGGAACTCGTTCTCCATGGCGTTCCTCCTAGAATTTGCTGCCGGCGAAGTTCGGGTCTTCCGACATGATCGGCATGCGGTTGGCGATCCAGCGGAAGGCGACCACACCCATGGTGACGAGCCCGATGGACACCGCGAACTCCATCCAGCTCGGGATGTAATGGTTCGGCCGGTCCCAGTTGTAGGCGATGACCGAGACGTTGAGCCGGTTGAGCACGATGCCGATCACCGTCATCACGGCCGCGATCCGGACGAACTTCACCTTCTTGTAGCGAGCGCCGTAGCCGTAGAGGAGCGAGGGCACCAGCACGAAGCCGACCGCCTCGAGCAGGAACCAGGCGCCCCAGCCGGTGAGGAGGAGGTCCCAGTGCTCGCCCTCGGCGACGCCCTGCATCTTCAGGAAGAAGTAGGCGAAGAGGCCGATGGCGCCGGCCTTGCCGAGGCCGAGCTGCAGCTTGTCCATGTCGGCGTGCTTGCCGGTGATCCGGTGGCGGAAGATCCGATGGGTGAGCGTCCCCTCGACCACCACCATCGCGATGCCGGCGCAGATCGCCGAGATGAAGAAGAAGATGAAGATGTAGGGCGAGTACCAGAGTGGATGGAGCTTGGCGGGCGCGATGAGGAAGAGCGACCCGAGCGCCGACTGGTGCATCGTCGAGAACACCACCGAGAGGACGGTCAAGGCGAGCATCGCCTTCTCGAGCCGCTCGTGCACCTTGCGCCAGTTGAGCCACTCGAAGACCGGCACCAGGAACTCGAGGAGCAGGACGGTCGTGTACATCAACACGCAGCCGGCGACCTCGAAGAGCGCCGAGGCCGAGCCCGGAGTGACCATCATGTTGTAGAAGTTCCACGGCTTGCCGAGGTCGGCCATCAAGCCGACGACGGCGAGCACGTAGCCGAGGAACGCGGTCAGGATCGCCGGCCGCGCGATGGGGTGGTACTCGTGCATGCCGAAGAGGTGGACGGCCGAGCCGATCGTGAACCCGCCGGCGGCGAGCACGATGCCGGACATCATGTCGAAGCCGATCCACAGACCCCACGGCTGCGTCTGCGAAAGGTTCGACGCGGCGCCCAGGCCGGCGGCGAACCGGTACACGAGCAGGGTGCCGCCGAGGGCGATGAGCACGGCGGCGAGCGCGTTCAGCGGCGTCGCGAGCGAGCGCAGGTAGGTGGGCAGGTCCATCCCGAGCAGGATCTTCTCGCGGAACCAGTCGCCCCGCGGAGCGGCGGCGGTGAGAGCAGTGCTAGACATGGCGGTCCTCCGTGCTGGCGGCAGCGCCGCCGTGTCCGTCTCCGTTGCCGTTCTCGTGCTCGACCTCGCCGCGCCGCTTCGCGAAGGCGTAGAGACCCATCAGCAGCGGAGGCCACAGCGTCATCACGAAGGGCGGCGCCGAGAGCGCGCCCTGCACCTTGTCCGGGTACGGCTCGTTCCGGACCGTCCTCAGCGCCAGCTTTTCGAACGGGACGTCCGAGATGTACAGCCAGTCCGTCCCGCCCGCCTCCTGCTCACCGTACACATGGTGAACGTACTTGTCGGGGCTGCGGTAGATGCGGCCCTTGGCGAGCTCGAGCAGCGGGCCACGCTTGCCGAACGAGAGCGCGCCGGTCGGGCAGACCGAGGCGCAGGCCGGCTTCTTCCCCTCCGCCTGCCGCGCGGCGCAGAAGGTGCACTTGCGGACGAGCGGGGCCAGCTTGTCGTACTGGTACTTGGGGATCTCGAAGGGACACGCCACCATGCAGTACCGGCAGCCCAGGCAGCGGTCGCCGTGATAGACGACCGGACCTTCCGGCGTCTTGTCGAGCGCCCGGACCATGCACACGGACGCGCACGCCGGCTCGATGCAGTGCATGCACTGCTTCTTCGCGAAGCGGTCCTCGGCGTCGTGGCCGATCGGTCCGGCGCCGTTCACGACCGTGAAGACCTCGGGCGCGGTGTCGCGCGCCACGCCCGCCACCATCGCGTCGGCCGCCGGCTCCGGCAGCGCGTTGGCTTCCGCACAGGCGCTCTCGCAGCCGCGGCAGCCGGCGCAGAGGGTCGTGTCGACGAGCATCGCGCACTCGTCCTCACCCTTGGTGCTGAGCGGCGACCGGTGGGACGACGATGCCCGGGCCTGGCTGGCTCCGAGCCCGAGGGCCGTCGTTCCGGTGAGGCCGGCGACCCGCAAGAACCCTCTCCGACTGAGCTTCATGGCCGTTCTCCCCTGCCGTGTGTTCGTGAGCTCTCCGCTAGCCAGCGGCGAGCGTGATGAAGCCGAGGAAGCCTGCTCCGACGATGCCGAGTGCGAACGCGAGGATCATGACCTCTCTCCTTTCGTTGCCGCTCCGTGAGACGCCTTCTCGGCGCTCGAGCCGTCACCGGTGAGCCGCGCGGACGCCTCGCGGAAGACCGGACACTCGCCGTAGCACTCACCATCACATGAGCTCTGCGTGACCACCCTGTCGGTCGGGACCAGCTTCTTCACGGGGAAGGCCCGGCAGAACGACATGGTGACTTCGGTGAGGTAGGGGCAGCTCATCGTGCGCCTCCACCTCTTCTCCAATCCAAGGAGCGGGCCAACAGGCGACGGTCGCCTCACTACGCGTAAAGGGGCGAGATATTTAAGATTTACTCTCCGTCGAGAAACGCGACGGAAAGCGCGCAAGGACTCAACGCGCGGTAGTGTTCGACGCCTCGAAAGGGGGATCTCTGGCGCAACCGACTGAAAAGTCAGAGCTTCATCGGTGTGAAGGGCCGCCGCCGAGGAATTCGACGGCTGTCGAGGGATGCAGCGCCCGAGGGACGCTGGCGCGCGAGCTAGCTGACTTCGCGCTGCAGGTTCCATCGCTTCATCTTGTTGTAGAGCGTCATGCGGTCGATCCCGAGCACGCGGGCGGCGTGGGTGACGTTCCCGCGGGCCCAGGACAGCACGTCGATCACGTGGCGCTTTTCGACCTCCTCCAGCGGGAGGGGGTCACCCGGGACCGCCGCCGCCTTCTTCGACGGGTCGGGCGGCGGAAGCCCGAGGTCGTCGGACTGGATGACGTTGCCCTTCGACACCACCGCGCCGCGCTCCAGCACGTTTCGCAGCTCGCGCACGTTGCCCGGCCAGGCGTGCCCGACCAGGGCCGCCATGGCCTCGGGCGCGACGCCGTCGAGGCGGCGAGACAGCTCCTTCGACAGCCGGTCGAGGAAGTGCTGCACGAGGAGCGGGATGTCCTCCCGTCGCTCGCGCAAGGGCGGCAGGGTGATGGCGATGACGTTCAGCCGGTAGAACAGGTCCTCGCGAAAGCTGCCGTCCGCCACCGCCTTGCCGAGGTCGCGGTTCGTCGCCGCCACCACCCGCACGTCGGCCGCGATGGTCTCCGCCCCCCCCACCCGCTGGAACTTGCGCTCCTCGAGGACGCGCAGGAGGTCGAGCTGGAGCTTGGGTGAGATGTCGCCTACCTCGTCGAGGAAGAGCGTCCCCGTCGCCGCGGACTCGAACTTGCCCTTGCGGCGCGAGATCGCACCCGTGAAGGCGCCCTTCTCGTGGCCGAACAGCTCCGACTCGAGCAGCGTCTCGGTGAGCGCGGCGCACGAGATGGCCACGAATGGCCCGCTCGCACGGGGGCTCTCCGCGTGGACGGCGCGCGCCAGGACCTCCTTTCCGCTGCCGCTCTCGCCCAGGATGAGGATGGTCGAGGCGGTGCGGGCGGCCACCCGCGCCAGGTCGAAGACCCGCTGCATGGCCGGGCTCTTCGAGACGAGATCGTGGAAGCCGTACTCGCGCTTCAACGCCTGTCGCAGCGACTCGTTCTCATGGACGAGCTCCTGCTGCGCGACGATCCGCTGCACCAGGGCCGACAGCTCCTCGGGGTCGAAGGGCTTCACGAGATAGTCGTAGGCGCCGAGCTTCATGGCGGCGACGGCCGTGTCGACGGTGGCGTAGGCCGTCATGAGGATGTAGGAGGCTCCCGGCCGGAGCTTGCGCGCCTCCTCGAGCACCTGGAGCCCGTCCATGCCGGGCATCTTCAGATCCAGCAACACGACCGACCAGTCGCTGGCTCCGAGGGCCTCGATCGCGGCGCGGCCGTCGTGCGCCGACTGCACCGTGTAGCCGTCCTTCCGCAGCCAGCCGGTGAGGGACTCCCGCACGATCTCCTCGTCGTCGACGACGAGCACCTGCACCGACTCGTTCATGGAGCTTTCTCCGGAGCGGCCGCGGCCAGGCGCGGCAGCTTCAGCGTGAAGCAAGTCCCGCGGCCGACCTCGCTCTGCACGTCGACCGAGCCCTGGTGCCGCTGCACGATGCCGTAGACCACCGACAGGCCGAGGCCCGTGCCCTTCTCCTTGGTGGTGAAGAAGGGCTCGAACACGCGCGCCAGGTTCTCCGGCGAGATGCCCGGACCGGTGTCGGCGATGACGACCTCGACCCCGCCGTCCGCGCCGCCGCGGGTTCTGACGGTGAGCGTGCCGCGCTTCCCCATCGCCTCGATAGCGTTCAAGGCCACGTTCACGACCGCCTGGCGGAGCTGCCCGAAGTCGGCCAGCACGGGCGGGGTGGGATCGAGGTGCCGCTCCAGCGTGAGCCCCTGGATGGCGATCTGGTGCGCGATGAGCTGGAGGGCCTCTTCCACCACCGCCGCGACCTGGAGCTCCCTCAGGGCGACCGGGCGGTCGCGCGCGAAGTCGAGCAGGTTCCGCACGATGGCGCTGCAGCGCTCGGTCTCGCGCTGGACGAGGGCCAGGTTCCTCACCAGCTCCTTGCGGGTGGGCTCGTCGGGCGTCCCCTGATCGAGGGTGCGGATGACGAGCTTCGCGAAGGTGAGGATGCCGGCGAGGGGGTTGTTGATCTCGTGGGCGATGGAGGCCGCCAGCTGGCCGAGCGAGGACATCTTCTCGGAGTGGACGAGCGCGTTCTGCGCCTTCTTGAGATCGGCGGTGCGCTCGTCGACCTGGTGTTCCAGGCCGAGCATGAGGTCCTTCAGCTCGCGCTCCATCCCCCGCAGCGAGCGCGTCATGTCGTTGAAGCACGCGGCGAGAAGCCCCAGCTCCCCCTTCGAGCTGACGCGGATCTCGGTGTCGAGCTGATCGACGGCTACCCGGCGGGTGCCTTCGACGATGGCCTGCACCGGCCGCACCACGTGGAAGCGGGCGAACGCGAAGAAGAAGGTGGACAGGAGGACCACCCCGAGCCCGGTGAGGAAGAGGCTGCTGCGGCGAAAGTCGGCGATCCGGGCGTCCATCGAGGCGAGCGAGAGGCTGACGTCGAGCATGCCCAGCACGTCCTCCTGCGGCGCGTGGGCGTGGCAGGCGGCGGTCGAGCAGCGGGTCTCGTTGCGGATGGGCGTGACGAGACCGAGGACCCGGTGTTCCCCGAGCAGGGAGATGCGGGTCCGCTCGAGCAGCGGCGCGTGCGCCCGCGGCCGGCCACCGAGGTGACAGGAGCGGCAAGCCGCGTCCGTCCCGCGGAGGATCCCGCCCACCTCCCGCTCGTTGCTGGAGAAGACGATCCGGCCGTCCTTGGCGAGGAGGCGCACGCCGACCACGCCCTCCTGGCGACCGATGTCGCGCATGGTGTCGAACACGTCGCTGCGCCGGTTCTCGAGCATGGCGCGGAGCGTGGCGCGCTCGATGGTGCTGCTGAAGAGCGCGGCGCCGCTGGCCTGCGTCTCGAGGAACTGCTCCTGCATACGCGATTCGGCGAGCGCGAAGATCGCGACGCCGGCCACGCAGATGCCGATCGTCACCATCAGGAGCTTCGTCTTGATGCGGTGCCGCCACGGGATGACGCGCTCGATGGAAGGGAGCGGGATGGGGCGCTGCGTCCGCCCGAGCGGGGGAAGCACGTCCGGAGGAGCGCCCTCGGCCGGAGTCGGCGCTGCCTGCGCGGTGCTGATGCTGCTGGCGTCGCCCATCGGTCTCCCGACCGTGAAGCCGCAAGGCCGAAGCTTGCAGCAGATCCGGGGAGTTGATGTTGTTCCGAGTCAAGGTGCGGCAAAGCACCTCACCCTTCCCGCGGCGAGGGCACGGGATCTGCTACCGTGCCGCGCCGTGAGCTCCGAGAGCCAGGCCATCCTCCTCATCAAGTGCCCCGACCGGCCGGGCATCGTGGCGGCCATCTCCTCGTTCCTCTTCCGGCACGGCGCCAACATCACCGACCTCGACCAGCACTCGACGGAGGAGGATCCGGGCGTCTACTTCATGCGGCTCGAGCTCCAGACGGCGAAGCTGAACGTGCCGCTCGACGAGCTGCGCCAGACCTTCGAGGATCAGGTCGGCCGCCCTTTCGGCATGACGTTCAGCCTCACCGCGGGGCTGCCGAGGAAGCGCGTGGCGGTGCTGGTCTCGAAGCACGATCACGCCCTGATGGAGCTCCTCTGGGAGTGGAAGCGGGGCGATCTCCCCGCCGAGGTGGCGGCGGTGATCTCGAACCACCCCGACCTCGGCCCCGCCGTGCAGGGCTTCGGGGTGCCGTTCCATCACGTCCCGAACACCAGGGAGCGCCGGGCCGAGGCCGAGCGCGAGATGCTCGCCCTGCTGCACGGGAAGGCCGACCTGGTCGTCCTCGCCCGCTACATGCAGATCGTGTCTCCCGACCTGGTGGCGCGGTTCTCGGGCCGGATCATCAACATCCACCACTCGTTCCTTCCCGCCTTCGTCGGCGCCGACCCGTACCGGCAGGCCTGGGAGCGCGGCGTGAAGATCGTCGGCGCCACGGCCCACTACGTCACGGCCGAGCTCGACGCGGGCCCGATCATCGAGCAGGACGTGGCGCGCGTCTCGCACCGCCATGCCATCGACGACCTGAAGCGCATGGGCCGAGACCTCGAGCGCCGCGTCCTCGCCCGCGCCGTCCGCTGGCACTGCGAGGACCGCGTGATCGTCCACGGCAACAAGACGGTGGTGTTCGCGTAGGTCGTTTTCGCGGTCGCGGTCGACGTCACGCCCACTCCCTCGGCTTGCGCAGCACCTCCAGCAGGCGCTCCTCCTCGCTGCCCTCCGCCGGCCGATGGTCGTAGACCCACCGCACCCGCGGCGGCAGCGACATGAGGATCGACTCGGTCCTCCCTCCGGTCTCCAGCCCGAACACGGTGCCGCGATCGTGCAGCAGGTTGAACTCGACGTACCGGCCGCGGCGGATCTCCTGCCAGGCGCGCTGCGCCTCGCCGTAGGGCAAGCCGCGTCGCCGCTCCGCGATGGGCAGCCATGCGGAGAGGAACGAGGCGGCGAAGTCCTTCGCGAAGGCGAGCTCCCGCAGCGGGTCGCCGCCCATGTCCTCGAAGAAGATCCCGCCCACGCCGCGCGCCTCGCCGCGGTGCGGGAGGTGGAAGTAGCGGTCGCAGCGCTCCTTGAAGCGCGGGTAGTAGGCAGGATCGTGGCGGTCGCAGGCGGCGCGCAGCACCCGGTGGAAGTGCGCCGCGTCCTCTTCGAAGAGGTAGTACGGAGTGAGATCGGCCCCGCCGCCGAACCACGCCTTCCCCCCCTGGACGATGAAGCGGACGTTCGCGTGGCTGGTCGGGACGAGCGGGCTCCGCGGGTGCAGCACGAGCGACAACCCGACCGCTGCGAAGGAGCGCCCCTCACCGGACAGCCGATGCGCGAAGGCCTCCGGGAGCTCGCCGTACACGTCCGAGAACGAGACGCCGGCCTTTTCGAGCACCGCCCCGTCTTGCAGGATGCGGGTCACGCCGCCGCCGCCGCCGGGCCGGTCCCAGGCATCGCGCCCGAAGCGCGCCACGCCATCGAGCCGCTCCAGGGTGGCGCAGATCTCCTGTTGCAGCGCGGCGAGGTGCCCGGCGAGATCGTCGCGGATCCGGTCGGCGAACGTGGGAAGGGCCACCCCTGGCGCTTAACGCCGCTGGTCGGCGCTCGCCTCGCTGGGGTTACTCGGCGACGTTCCGCACCCTGAAGGGCGGGGGCGTCGGCGCCGGACGCTGAGCAGGTGGCGGCGGCACGTCCTCGGGGCGCGATGCTCGCCCGCGGACGCGCCGCACACGCTCCTGGATCCGCACCCGCAGCCGGCGTGCCCATGGCGCGTCGCGTTCGAGCAGGGCCAGCCCCGCGAAGATGAGCGGGAAGCCCGGCCCAGGCAGGACGAGCAGCGCCCCACCCACGACGAGGAGCGCGTAACCGCCGAACAGCGCCACCGAGCGGCGCAGCCGAGAGCCAGCGACGACAGCGAGCACGCTCATGTCCGCTCCGCGCTCCCGCGACCCAGCTCGCTCTTCTCCCGTCGCGCCGCGGTGCGGCGAGAGCGCAGCACCGAGGCGCCCACCCCGGCGGTGAGGATGGCCGTGACCACCGCGAGCGAGGCGGCGGGAGGGATCGGGTAGAGCTCGGCGACCGACATCTTCACGCCGACGAACATAAGCACGGCTGCCAGCGAGGGCTTGAGGTACGTGAAGCGCTCCACCAGGCCCGCGATCAGGAAGTAGAGCGAGCGCAGGCCGAGGATGGCGAAGATGTTCGAGGTGAAGACGATGAACGGGTCGGTCGTCACCGCGAAGATGGCGGGGATGGAGTCGACCGCGAAGAGCACGTCGGACAGCTCGATCATGACGAGCGCAAAGAAGAGCGGGGTCGCCACCCGCCGTCCGCCCTCGCGCGTGAAGAACCTGGGGCCGTCGAAGCGAGACGTGCTCGGAACGCGCCGGCGGAGCCAGAGGAAGAGCCTGCTCTGCTCCGGGTGCTGCGCCTCCCCCTTCGCGAAGAGCAGCCGCACGCCGGTGAGCACGAGGAAAGCGCCGAACAGGTAGATGACGATGTGGAAGCGCGCCAGGAGCGCCGTGCCGCCCCAGATCATGACGCCGCGCAGGACGAGCGCCGAGAGGATGCCCCAGAAGAGGACGCGGTGCTGGTAGAGCGGTGGGATCCCGAGCGCCCCGAAGAGGACGACGAACACGAAGATGTTGTCGACCGAGAGCGACTTCTCGATCACGTAGCCGGTCAGGAACTCCACCCCGGACCGCGGGCCCGACGTCGTCCAGACCAGGCCGGAGAAGGCGAGCGAGAGCGCCACCCATACCAGCGACCAGGCGAGCGCCTCGCGCGGTCGGACGGCGTGGTCCTTGCGGTGGAAGATGCCCAGATCGAGGGCGAGCATCGCGAGGACGAAGCCGAGGAAAGCGATCCAGTGCCAGACGCCGTGCTCCATCTGCCAGAAGCTAGGCGCCCGACCTGACCTTCACCAGCACGAAGTTTCGCAGCGAGGCTGCTGGTTTTTCTAATGATGGCGGGCCAGGCGGCGGCCGAGGCTCCAGCGCAGCGCCGGCGGCGTGACGAGCGTCGTGACGAGGACCACCATCACGATCGCCGAGTAGGTGGCGGGCGCCAGGAGAGGCCGACCCTCGAGCTGCAGCGAGAGTCCGATGCTCGCGAAGATGAGCCCGACCTCGCCGCGCGGGACCATCCCGATCCCGACCGTCAGCCGGTCGAGGCCGGGCCCGAGCACCCCCGCCGCGCACAGCTGCTTGCCGAGGATGGCGGCGAGCGTGAGCGCGGCGGCGAGCCCGAGCACCTTCGGATCGCCGAAGGAGCGGAGGTCGGTCCGCATGCCCATCAGCACGAAGAAGATCGGCACGAGGAAGGCGCCGATCGGCTTCACGAGCTCCTCGAGCCCGTGCTCGCCGCGGTCGACGAACTCCCGGTAGTGCACGTCCTCGAGGATGAGCCCGGCCGCGAAGGCGCCCACGATGGGGGCGAGCCCGACGGCGCCGGCGAGCCAGGACAGGAAGAAGCAGAAGGCGAGGCCCATGGCGAGGAGGACGCCCCGGGTGCGCAGTCGCGCGCCGAGCCGGAAGACCGGCGGGGAGAGCGCCACGCCGATGGCGAGCGAGCCGGCGAGGAAGAGGGTCGCCTTGCCCACGATGGCGCCGACCGACCAGGCCGAGAGCGCTCCTCCCTGGCCGGCCGCGGCGATGACGCCGCTCACCACCGCCAGGATCACGAGCCCGAGCACGTCGTCGATCACCGCCGCGCCGAGGATGATGCGCGCCTCGGGGGTCTGGGAGCGGCCGAGGTCCTGCAGCACGCGGGCGGTGATGCCGACGCTGGTGGCCGAGAGCGCCGCGCCGAGGAAGGCGTGCACGTACGGTCCGGCCGCGGGGACGAGGAGGACACCAACGCCCCATCCGAGCGCGAAGGGCGCCGCGACGCCCAGCACCGCGACGAGCAGCGCCGACGGCCCGACGCGCAGCATCTCGCGCACGGTCGACTCGAGGCCGACCTCGAACAGGAGGACGAGGACTCCCAGCCGCGACAGCATGTCGAGCGCAGGATCGGTCTTCATCGCCTCGAGCCCGCCCGCGCCGAAAAAGCCGACGTTCCCGAGCGCCACGCCGGCCAGCAGCTCGCCGAGCACGGCCGGCTGCCCGACCCGCGTGGCGGCCTCTCCGCCGATCTTCGCGGCGACGAGGATGAGCGCGAGGTGCAGCACCACCAACGTGACCGGGTCAGCGTGCGCTTCCGCGGCGGAGATGAGCGCGATCGCCGGGGCGAAGAGGGCGTTCATGGCGCGGCCAAGATAGCCGCTCTCGCCCCGAGATGGCGCACTTGCTGAGGCCGCCCGGGTGGGCCGCCGCGCTCTACAATCGACGGATGGAGTGGCTCAATTACCATCACCTGCTCTACTTCTGGACCGTGGCGCGGAACGGCAGCATCGCGCGCGCCGCGGAGGAGCTGCGCCTGTCGCAGCCCACCATCTCGAACCAGCTCAAGACGCTGGAGGCGTCCCTCGACGTGAGGCTCTTCGAGCGCCAGGGGCGACGGCTCGTGCTGACCGACGTCGGCCGCACCGTCCAGCGCTATGCCGACGAGATCTTCCGCACCGGGCGCGAGCTGCAGCTGGCGGTGAAGGGCCTCCCTACCGGCCAGCGGCTGCGGCTCTCCGCCGGCGTGGCCGACGTCATCCCGAAGTTGGTGGCGGAGCGCCTCCTCCGCCCCGCCTACGAGCAGGTGAAGGACCTCACCCTCACCTGCCGTGAGGGTCCGCTGCCGCAGCTCATGGCGGCCCTCTCGCTGCACGAGCTCGACGTGGTCCTCTCCGATCGGCCCGCCGGCGAGACCAAGGTGCGCGCCTTCAGCCACGCGCTCGGCGAGTGCGGGGTGGTCTTCCTGGCCGCGCCGCCGCTGGCGGGCGCGCTGAAGCGGAAGTTCCCACGCTCGCTCGAGGGCGCGCCGGCGCTCTTGCCGGCAGCCGGCACCGCGCTCCGGCGCGGGCTCGACGCCTGGTTCGAAGCGCAGGAGGTCCACCCGCTCGTGGTCGGCGAGTTCGACGACACCGCGCTCCTCAAAGCGTTCGGCCGCCGCGGCCTCGGCTTCTTCGCCGCGCCCTCCATGATCGAGGAGGAGGTCTGTCACCAGTTCGGAGTCTCGGTGGTGGGGAGGACCGAGGACGTCCGCGAGCGCTACTACGCGGTCTCGGTGGAGCGGCGCCTGCGCCATCCCGCCGTCGTGGCACTGGCCGAGGCGGCGCGGGCAGCGACCTTCCGTTGAGCTCCGTGATCAGCCCCGGAGTGCGTCGAGGGCCCGCGACAGGTCCTCCGGGAGCGGCGCCTCCACCGCGACAGCCGCCCCGGAGGGCGCCGGCAGCGCGAGCCGGAGCGCGTGCAGCCCCTGGCGCGCGAGCGCCGCGCCCGGCACCCCGTAGACGCCGTCGCCCAGCACCGGGAACCCCGCCTCGGCGAGCTGGACGCGGATCTGGTGCGTGCGCCCCGTCTCCAGCCGCACCTCCAGGAGCGCCGCGCCGCGGAGCCGCTCTCGCACGCGGTAGGAGAGCCGGGCCCGGCGCGGGCTCGGGAAGCGGCCCGTGAAGCGGCGCGAATCCTCCGGGTCGCGCCCGTAGGGCGTGTCGAGCCGGTCCTCGTCCGGCGGCGCGCCCTTCACCAGCGCGAGGTAGGTCTTCTCCACCAGCCCGGCCTGGAAGGCCGCGTGCAGCGCCGCCAGCGCGCGGTCGTGCCGCGCCAGTGCGAGGCAGCCGCTCGTGTCGCGGTCGAGCCGGTGCGGGAGCCCCGGCCAGGCCCGGCCCTCGACGTCGAAGGCGCCCAGCCGGCTCGCCGCGCCCAGCGCGGACGGCGCCCCCGGCCGTGTGGGCTCCACAGCCAGGCCGGCCGGCTTGTTCACGATGAGGCAGTCGGCGTCGTCGTGGAGGATCGGCAGCGGCGGCTCATCCGACGCCGCTGCGGCGGCGCGCGGCGCAGCGCGCAGGACGACCACCTCCTCGCCACCGAAGAGCTTGCGGTGGGGCGAGCAGGTCTTGCCGCGGATCCGGACGCGGCCCTGCTCCACGAGCGCCCGGGCGTGCTCCACCTTCACTTTCAGCTCGCGGGCCAGGAAGCGATCGAGGCGCGCTCCGGCGTCGTCGCCGGGCACGCGGAGGGTCTCGGTTGGCGTCATCCGGCGCGGGACGTTAGGTGAGAGGGATGCCGAAGGTCCAGGTCTACAGCAAGCAGCACTGCGCCTACTGCGTTCGCGCGAAGGCGCTCCTCCAGAAGAAGGGCGTCGCGTTCGAGGAGATCGACGTGGAGCACGACGACGCCAAGCGCATCTGGCTGGTCGAGGCCTCCGGGCAGCGCACCCTCCCGCAGATCTTCGTGGACGACCGGTCGCTGGGCGGCTTCTCCGAGATCGAGGTCCTGGACCGGCAGGGGAAGCTCGACCCCATCCTGCGCGGCGAGGCGGCGTAGCGGGGCTCCTGGTCCCTCCCTCCCCATGCTCGCGACCGACCCCAACTCCCCCTGCCTCGCCTGCCGCATCGTGATGGGCGAGGCGCGGCCGGCAGGCGGCGTCGTGTGGCGTGGGGAAGGGCTCACCGTCCACGCCTCGGCCGACCCCTCGCCCATTCCCGGCTGGCTCGTCCTGACGAGCGACCGCCACGCGCGCGCCCTCTACGACCTCACCCCCGCCGAGCTCGCCGCCGTCGGCCCCGTCGCCGCGCGCGTGATGAACGCGCAGCGCAGCGCGCTCGGGGCCGAGCACGTGTACGCCTTCGCCCTGGGCGACGTGCTGCGCCACTTCCACCTCCACCTCGTGCCGCGGTTCGCGGACACGCCCTCCCGCCTGCGCGGCCGCGGCGCCTTCGACGCGCGGCCGGAGGAGGCGCTGCCAGCTTGGCGGGTGGTCGCGGCGGCGGAGGCGGTGAGGAGGGCGATGGTCGGTTAGCACTACTGCGTCAGCCGGGGGCGCCCGGACCGAGAGAACTGAATCCCGGGGCGCCCGGACCGAGAGAACTGAATCCCGGACGCACCGTCCGAAGCGCGGACGCGCTCGGTCTATCCCGCGCCACGCAACCCCGCAGCCGTCTTCGGTTTGCAACGCGGCACGCCTCCTGCGTTCTTCCTGCGGCGTGACCGCCCCGCGACAGATCCTGCCTAGGACGACCTATCTCGTCACCCGTCGGTGCTCGGAGCGACGGTTCTTCCTGCGCCCTTCCCCGATCACGAACTCGATCTTCCTGTACGTCCTCGCGGTTGCTGCTCGCCGGCACCGCGTGGACGTTCACGCGTGCTGCGTCCTCTCGAACCACTACCACCTGATCGTCACGGACACCGACGCCCGGCTCCCCGCGTTCATGCAGTACCTCGACTCCCTGGTCGCGCGCGCGACCAATGCCTCGCTCGGGAGATGGGAAGGCTTCTGGTCCTCGGAGACCTCGTACAGCGCCGTCTCGCACGGCGCGACGGAGGACGTCGTACGCAAGGCGGCCTACGTGCTCGCGAACCCGGTCTCGGCCGGTCTCGTCCGGACCGGCAGCGAGTGGCCAGGGCTCTGGACCGCGCCCGAGCAGCTCGGGAAGGCCACGTTCGTCGCTCCTCGCCCGAAGATCTTCTTCAGGCCGAACGGCGACATGCCGGATTCCGCCGAGCTCGTTCTCACAACACCCCCGGGCTTCTCCTCCGCCGAGGAGTTCCAGGTTCTCGTCGCGGCGGCGCTGCGCGATCTCGAGGAGGAGCACCGGCGCGAGGTCCAGGAAGCACAGCGGGGGTTCCTCGGCCGCGCCCGCGCGCTCTCCCAGAAGCCGTTCGCGCGACCTGCACCCGGCGAGCCTCGGCGCCAGCTCAGCCCTTGTGTCGCTACGCGAGACAAGTGGAAGCGGATCGAGGCCCTCTCGCGGCTGGTTGACTTCCTACTCGCGTACCGTGCGGCGTGGAGGGCGCGGAGGTCAGGCGAGCACGGCGCCCTCTTCCCAGCCGGGACTTACCAGCTTCGGATCGAGCACGGCGTGCGTTGCGCTGCCCCTGCCTGATTTACCCGAGCGCCGGCGAACACGTCACTGCGTATCAGCGGCCGCTCGCATGGCGGTTTCCGCGTCGCATTCACTTGTGCTGCACGTCGTTGGCGCCGCCTCTGAGGCCGCCGCTCGCGGCCTGCGCGACCGAACCTTCGCGGAACGCTGCGGACCCGGCCCACCCCTCTGTGACGCTTGTTGCACCATTAGTCAAATTACCATTGTTGCGCGCATGACTACTCTCGGTCGGGCGCTCGCTCGACGACAAGCGGCGTGAACCCTTCTCTGAACGACGGAAACGCAAGCGTGATCCCCAGCTCCGCCCGCGTGCGCTCCGAGAGGATGCGCCGGTTCGCGCCGCCCCGGCCGGCTCCCAGGTCGCCGCGCATGATCGGCTCGACACCCAGCGCGCCGGAGATCCAGCTGACCACCTCGCGCCGGCGGGCTGGGCGTGCGTCGCTGCCGTGGTAGACCGCCGCCGGCCGGCCGCGATCGAGGGCCCTCAGCACCATGCTCACCGCGTCCTCCCGGTGGCAGAAGTTCATCCACGCGCCATCGCCTGACCCGAGCCCGAGCGCGCCCGAGCGGACCCGCTCGACGAGGCCCGTGCGGCCGGGTCCGTAGAGTCCGGACAGCCGCACCACGCGAGCGGCCGGGCCGAACCCGAGCACCAGCCGCTCCGCCTCGACCAGCACCTCGGCCTCCGGCGAGGAGGGGGCAGGCGGGGTCGCCTCGTCCACGTCGCACCCATCGCGCTGGCCGAAGAGGCCCGTCGATCCTGTGTAGACGAACGCCCGCACCCCGCTCCGCTGGGCGGCCGCGAGCAGCGTGCGATTCGCCTCGAGGTAGGCGCGCCGGTAGGGCTCGACCCCGTCGCCGCCCGCGGCCTGGCAGGCGATGACCGCGTCCAGATCCGCGGGGAGCTGGCGGGCGGCGTCCGGCGCCGAGAGGTCGAGCGCCAGGGGCGCCACGCCGAGCGCCGCCAGCTCCGCCGCGCGCTGCGGCTGACGGCGCACGCCGGTGACGCGGTCGCCGCGAGCCATGAGCGCGCGCGCCAGTTCGGTGCCGAGCCAGCCACACCCTGCCACGAGCACGTGCATCAGCGCAGCGCCGCCGAGACGATGGCCTGCGCCTCGGCCACGATCGTCGCGAGGTGCGCCTCATCGCGGAAGCTCTCCGCGTAGATCTTGTAGACGTCCTCGGTACCGGAGGGGCGGGCCGCGAACCAGCCGCTCTCGCTCACCACCTTGAGGCCTCCGATCTCCGCGCCGTTGCCGGGAGCGCGGGTGAGCTTCGCCAGGATGGGCTCGCCGGCCAGGCGGTCCGCCTTGACCGCTTCCGGCGCGAGCATCTTCAGCGCCGACTTCTCGGCCGGGGTCGCCGGCGCGTCGATGCGGGTGTAGACGGGACGTCCCAGCGTCCGCGCCAGCTCCTGGTAGTGCTCCCCCGGGTCCTTTCCGGACACGGCGCGGATCTCGGCGGCGAGCAGGTCCATGACGATCCCGTCCTTGTCGGTGGACCAGACGGTGCCGTCCCGGCGCAGGAACGAGGCGCCGGCGCTCTCCTCGCCCCCGAACCCGATCGAGCCGTCGAGCAGCCCGTCCACGAACCACTTGAAGCCGACCGGCACCTCGTCGAGCCGCCTCCCGAGCTTCTTCGCTACCCGGTCGATGAGGCCGGAGGAGACGAGTGTCTTCCCGACACCGGCCGCCGGCGACCAGCCGCGGCGGTGCTCGAACAGCCAGGCGATGGCGACCGCCAGGTAGTGGTTCGGGTTCATGAGCCCGGCCGACGGCGTGACGATGCCGTGGCGGTCGGCGTCGGCGTCGTTGCCGAAGGCCAGGTCGAAGCGGTCCTTGAGCCCCACCAGGCCCGCCATGGCATAGGGCGACGAGCAGTCCATCCGGATCTTCCCGTCGTGGTCGAGCGTCATGAAGCCGAAGGTGGGATCGACCTTCGGGTTCACGACCTCGATGGTGATCCCGTGCGTGCGCGCGATGGGCTCCCAGTAGCCGACGCTGGCGCCGCCCAGCGGGTCAGCGCCGAGGCGCAGCCCAGCCTTCTTCACCGCGGGGAGGTCCACGATGCTCGGCAGGTCGTCGACGTACGGCTTCACGTAATCGCGTCGGCGGGTGGTCGCGGCCGCGAGCGCCCGCGCGTACGGCGTCCGCTTCACTCCGGTGTTTCCGGTCGCCAGGAGCGCGTTGGCGCGCTGCTCGATCCAGCCGGTGACGGCAGTGTCGGCCGGGCCGCCGTTCGGCGGGTTGTACTTGATGCCGCCATCCTCCGGAGGATTGTGCGATGGCGTGATGACGATGCCGTCGGCGAGGCGCTCGGTCCGGCCCCGGTTGTGGACCAGGATCGCGTGCGAGATGACCGGCGTCGGCGTCGCCGCATCGCCCTCCGCGATGAACACCTCGACCCCGTTCGCGGCCAGCACCTCGAGCGCGGTGCGCTGGGCCGGCTCGGACAGGCCGTGGGTGTCCTTGCCGAGGAAGAGCGGACCCGTGATGCCCTGAGCGGCGCGGTGCTCGCACGAGGCCTGGACGATGGCCAGGATGTGCGCCTCGTTGAAGCTGCGGCGCAGGGACGAGCCGCGGTGCCCGGACGTTCCGAAGGCGACGCGCTCGAGCGGGTTCGCCGGATCCGGCCGGTCCGCGTGGTAGGCCTCGAGCAGCCGCGCGACGTCGACGAGGAACGAGGCAGGAGCCGGCTTCCCGGCGAGCGGATGTGGCATCCCACGATCCTCGCATGGACCCGCGGCCGCGCGAGGACCGGAATGGGGCCGGCAGCTCTCGGCCGCCGCCAAGGCGGGCGAGCAGCCCGGCCCGGGTAGCAGGGCGTCGCTACGCTTGGGGTGGGAGGGGAACATCACGCGGCGCGAGTTCCTGCAGGTCTCCATGGCCGCTGGCCTCGCGCCGGCGCTCGGCGGGGGCCCTGTCCGCGCGGCGGGCCCGGACTCGACCGAGCTCCCGCGCCGCCCGCTGGGCAGGACCGGCGAGCTCGTCTCCATCGTCGGTATGGGCGGCTTCCACATCGGCAAGCAGGAGGATGAGCGCGAGAGCCTCCGCCTGATCCGCGGCGCCATCGACGGCGGCATCACGTTCATGGACAACTGCTGGGATTACAACGCCGGCCAGAGCGAGGTCCGGATGGGGAAGGCGCTCCGCGACGGATACCGCGGCAGGGTCTTCCTCATGAGCAAGATCGACGGCCGCGATCGTGCCACGGCCGCGAAGCAGATCGACGAGTCGCTGCGGCGCCTCCAGACCGATCGGCTCGACCTCATGCAGCTCCACGAGGTCATCTACCCCGAGGACCCGGCCCGCGCCTTCGCGCCGGGTGGCGCCATCGAGGCGCTGGCGGCCGCGAAGAAGGCGGGCAAGGTGCGCTTCATCGGCTTCACCGGGCACAAGTCGCCCGACATCCACCTCGCCATGCTGCGCGCCGCCGACCAGCACGGCTTCCGCTTCGACGCGGTGCAGATGCCGCTCAACGTCCTCGACGCGCACCACGACAGCTTCGAGAAGAAGGTGCTGCCGGTGCTGGTGCAGAAGGGGCTCGGGGTGCTCGGGATGAAGCCGATGGGGGACGGCCTGATCCTGAAGTCGAAGGCGGCGTCGGCGGAGGAGTGCCTGCGCTACGCGATCAGCGTGCCCGGGGTGAGCGTCACCATCACCGGCATCGACACGCCGGCGGTGCTGGAGCAGGACCTCCGGCTCGCGCACGGCTTCCAGCCGCTCGGCGAGCGCGAGCGGGCAGCGCTCCTGGCGCGGACGGCCAGGACGGCACTGGGCGGGGGCTGGGAGAAGTACAAGACCGCCCACGAGTTCGACGGCACGCGCGGCAACCCGGAGTGGCTCGGGCCGAAGGCGTGATCGTTGGGCTCCGGTCCTCCCACACGAGCCGCTGCGTCGGGCGAACCCGCGCCCTAAATCCGGACATGATCTTCACACGGACGTTCGACGTGCGCTGGTCCGACGTGGACGCGAACGGACACATGCGCCACACCGTCTATCCGGAGCTCGGGGCGGAGGTGCGCCTCGCCTGGCTGGCTGAGGGGGGCTTCGTCTGGAAGCGCTTCGAGGCGATGGGGCTCGGCCCGGTGCTCCTGCGGGAGGAGATCGACTACCGGCGCGAAGTGGGCCTGAGCGAGCGCTTGGCGATCGATCTGGAGGCGGTGGGGCTCTCGCCGGACGGCGGCCGCTGGAAGCTCCGCCACACGATGAGGAAGGCCGACGGGGAGGTGGCGGCGCGGGTGCTCGCGCTGGGCGGGTGGCTCGACCTCGAGCGCCGCAAGTTGGCCGTGCCGCCGCCGGAGCTCTCGGCCTTCTTCACCTCCGTGGCGCGCGCGAGCGATTACGAGGAGCTGCCGCCGCTGCGGCGCTCCTGACGGCGGCGCCCCGCCGATGGGGACGGCACAGCGCGACTTTTGACCCGGGTCGGGCCCTAGACTATGAGGCTCCCCCATGCGCCTCGCACTCGTCCTGACACTCGCCCTGCTCGCCTGTGCCTCCAGCAGACCCCCGGTGGTGGTGGCCGCGCCGACCGCGACGCCAGGTGAAAACACCGAGGTCGGGTTCGTCGCGACCGGAATCGACCCCGCCATCGTGGACGCGTCGGTGAACCCGTGCGTCGACTTCTACGACTATGCCTGTGGTGGCTGGCTCCGCTCGACCGAGATCCCGGCCGACAAGTCGCGCTGGACGCGCTCGTTCGACGTCATGCGTGAGCAGAACAAGGCGCGCCTCCGCGGCTTCCTCGACGCGGCCGCGGCCGGCAAGGTCGACCCTCAGGACCGCTACGGCCAGCAAGTCGCCGATCTGTACGGCGCCTGCATGGACGAGGGCGCGGTCGAGAAGACCGGCCTCGCCCAGCTGCGCGAGTCGTGGTCGAAGCTCGACGCGGTGAAGGACCCGCAGTCCCTGGCCGCCGCCCTGGGTAGCCTCCACGCCGAGGGCACCTTCGCGCTCTTCGACGTCGGCGCGGAGCAGGACGCCAAGGACGCGACGAAGGTGATCGGCGTCGTGGAGCAGGGCGGGCTCTCGCTGCCGGACCGGGACTACTACACGAAGGCGGACGAGAAGAGCGCCACCATCCGCAAGGACCTCGTGGCCCACGTCGAGCAGCAGCTCGCGGCAGCCGGCACTCCGCCCGCGCAGGCGGCCGCCGAGGCCAAGGCGGTGCTCGCGCTCGAGACCTCGCTCGCCGGGAGCTACTGGACCCGCACCGAGCTGCGTGACCCGAACCGCATCTACAACCGCCTCGACCTGCCCGGCCTCGAGAAGGCCTCGCCGCGCTTCCCGTGGAAGGGCTATCTCGCGGCCCTCGGGGCGGACGGCCTCACCACGTTCAACGCCACCACCCCGCCGGCGCTCGTCCGCATGAACGAGCTCCTCGCCAGCACGCCGCCCGAGGCCTGGCGCGCCTACCTGCGCTGGCACGTCCTCTCGGACTCGGCGGCGCTGCGCGCCCTGCCGAAGACGCTGAGCGACCAGGCTTTCTGGTTTCGGGCCCGCCACTTCACCGGCGAGAAGGCCGTCCCGGAGCGCTGGAAGCACTGCGTCGAGGTGACCGACAGCCTGATGGGTGAGGCCGTCGGCCAGGCCTTCGTGCGCCGGTACTTCCCCGGCGACGCCAAGGCGAAGGCGCTCTCGCTGGTGGGAGGCATCCAGGGCGCCATGGGTCAGCGGCTCGACACCCTACCCTGGATGGACGATCCCACCCGCGCCCGCGCCCGGGAGAAGCTCGGCGCGGTGGTGAACAAGATCGGGTATCCGGAAAAGTGGCGCTCCTACGACGGCCTCGTCGTGCGCCGCGATGCCTTCCTCGCCTCGGCCCGCGCCGCCTCGGCCTTCGAGGTGCGCCGCCAGCTCGCCAAGATCGGCAAGCCGCTCGACCGCACCGAGTGGCACATGAGCCCACCCACCGTGAACGCGTACTACAGCCCGCCCATGAACGAGATCGTCTTCCCGGCCGGCATCCTCCAGCCGCCCTTCTACACGCAGCGCGCGAACGACGCGGTGAACCACGGCGCGATCGGGCTCGTGGTGGGGCACGAGCTCACTCACGGCTTCGACGACGAGGGCCGCCAGTACGACGCGAAGGGCAACCTCACCGACTGGTGGACGAAGACGTCGGGCGCCGAGTTCGACCGCCGCGCCGCCTGCGTCGAGAAGCAGTACGGGGGTTACGTCGCGATCGACGACGTGAAGCTGAACGGCAAGCTCACCCTGGGCGAGAACATCGCCGACCTGGGCGGGCTCAAGCTCTCCCACGCTGCCTACGTCGCCTCGCGCGCCGGCAAGCCGGCGGAGCCCAAGGTGGGCGGCTTCACCCCGGAGCAGCAGTTCTTTCTCGCGCACGCCCAGGCCTGGTGCCAGCTCATCCGGCCGGAGAACGCCCGGATGCGGGCGATGACCGACCCGCACTCACCGGCGCAGTGGCGGGTGAACGGGCCGCTCTCGAACATGAGCGAGTTCGCGCAGGCGTTCCAATGCAAGCCCGGCGATGCGATGGTGCGCGCGGAGCGCTGCGACATCTGGTGAGCCCGCCCGACCAAGGAGAGGCCCAGGATCCCGAAACTCCCTCTCCCCCGACGGGGGAGTGGGCTGGGGTGAGGGGGCCGCCTTCTTGCGAGGACGTCGGCCGCTCACCACTCTTGGCCTGGATGCGCCTCACCCCCTATCTCGCCGCGGTCAGCGTCCTCGCCTGCGTCCATCAGCGTGAGCTCGTCCCGGCGCCCGGAGCGCAGACGCTCCCTGGCAAGCCTCGCGTCGCCGAAGAGACGGTGGAAGGCGCGCGAGTGCAGGTCGACTCGGCCGCCTGGGGCAATGGCCAGCTCTACGACGTCCTCTCCCCGGTCAAGGTGACGATCGACAACGGGAGCGGTCGGCCGCTCCGCGTCGCTTACGGCGAGTTCACGCTGGGCGGCCCCTCGGGCTTTCGCCTGGCAGCACTCCCGCCCTACCAGGCGGCGGCCGTCGACGCCGCAGCCGGCTCGGTCGGCGTGCCACCGGGCTTCGTCGGGAGCGGCTTCTTGGTCGCGCCAGCTCGCGCCCACCTCTACCGAGGCATCCTGCCCTGGCACGGCCCCTTCCCGTACGATCCCGTCTACTACAACCGCTGGTACGGCGCCTGGCCCGCCTCGCTGCCGAACGAGGAGCTGCTCCGGCAGGGCCTGCCGGAAGGCGTGCTCCAGCCGGGCGGCCACCTGTCCGGCTTCCTGTACTTCAAGGACCAGCCGAAGGGCACCGCGCTGACCTTCTACGCGTCTCTCGTCGATGCGGAGAAGGGCGAGAGCTTCGGGACCGTCGCCATCCCGTTCACCGTGAAGTGAGCGAGCGCCGTGTAGGCGGGCGGCCGGCCGACCCTCCGTTTACGCCCCGCCATTCCGACGTAATTGCTTCCGGCTCGGGACCCTCTTTGGCATTGTTGGTCGCGTCCTATTCGACTCCCAGCCAGCGCGCCGATCTCCTGCGACTCCTCGACGCTTTGGGCCGCCGTACCCTCGGTTCACGCGGAGAGCACATGCTAGCTGCGGGACGGGCACGAGCCGTGCCGCTGATCCTCGTCGTCGATGACGAGCACGACATTCGCGAGCTGATCGCAGAGGCCTTGGCGCTGGAGGGTTATGACGTCAGCACCGCCTCCGACGGCAAGATCGCTCTCGAGCAGGCCCAGGCGAATCTGCCCGACCTGATCCTGCTCGACCTGATGATGCCGGTGATGAGCGGCTGGGAGTTCATGGAAGCCCAGCGCAGAGATCCGGAGCTCGCTTCCATACCCGTCCTCGTCGTCACGGCCTCGTTCGACTCCGAGGTCGGAGGTGCCGCCGCGCTCATGCGGAAGCCGTTCGACCTGGAGACCCTGCTGCCGATCGTTGCGCGGCTCTGCGGCGTTGGACGTGAGAAGGTCTCGCGGGTCGACGAGCGGCTCCTGCACCGATCGTCGCTGGCGCCTCGCGCCGCCCCTGTGATCGCACCTCGATCTCTCTCCGGGCGGGTTACCATGCCGCGGTGAAGCGCCGGTCGCGGCGAAGCAAGGGCGGTGGATGGGGTCGCCTCCGGACGAGGTGGCGGCGCCTGGCGGCGTGGCGCGCGCGGCGGCCTCGCTGGGCGCGCGTCCTCCTCGGGGTGACGGTCCTCGCCGTCCTCGCCCTCTCCTACCAGGTGCTGAAGAAGCCGACGGAGCTGCTGGGGGTCGTGCCCACGGCGGCGAAGGGCCCGTCCTCCACCTGGTCGGCGTATGGCGCCCTCTTCCGCGAGAACGCGACCGACCTGGTCACGGCCGAGCTGCTCGCGGCGCTGGTCCAGGTGGAGAGCGCAGGCGATCCGCTCGCGCGCACGTACTGGCGCTGGCGCTTCTCCTGGAACCCGCTCGACCTGTACGCGCCGGCCTCGAGCGCGGTCGGCCTGCTCCAGCTCACGGACGGCGCCTTCGCCGAGGCGCGCCATCTCTGCATCCACGATCACCACGTCGTCCAGGAGGGCCCATGGCGCGACCCCCGCGCCTGCTGGTTCAACGACCTGTACGTGCGCTGGGTCCCGAGCAATGCCATCGAGATGACGGCGGCGTGGCTCGACCAGGCGGTGCGCGGGACGCTGGGCGACCGCCTGCTGCGGTCCACTCCGGACGAGCGGCTCCGGCTGGCGGCCGTCATCCATCTCTGCGGTCGACAGCGCGGCAGCCGCTACGCGCGGCGCGGCTTCCGGGCGCGCCCCGCGGAGCGCTGCGGCGATCACGCGCTCGCCCTGTACGTCGCGCGCGTCGGTGACCTCGCCCGCGAGTTCGCCCGCCTCGGCGCGGGGGGCTCGTGATCCGCGTCAGCGCGCCGCCTGCACCCGCGCCTGCTCGAACTCGTCGCCCGGGGTCCAGCGCGGCAGCTCATCCGCGTCCGCCAGGCGCAGCCCGACGACGAGCTGCAGCTGGGCGTCCTCGACCGTGCCGGAGAGATCCCATCGCGAGGGGGCGGGCGGGTACTCGTCGGATGGCTGGTGGTAGTGCTGCTGCTCGTAGGCCTTCTGCTGCTCGCGGCCCCAGGCCTCGGGCCGGCCGAGGTAGTGCGGTCCTCCCTTCACCGCGACCGTGGGGACGCCCACCTTGGCGAGCTCGAAGTGATCGGAGCGGTAGAACGAGCCGCGGTCGGGGAAGGCATCGCCGTGCACGCTGCGACCCTGCGCGGCGGCGACGTCGCGGATGACGCCGTCCACCGACGACTTGCCGAGGCCGAGCACGCCGACGTCGCTCGTGCGTCCGAGGACGTTCACCGCGTCGAGGTTGATGATCGCCACCAGGCGTCCGGGCGGGGTCGGCGGGTGCCGGGCGAGCCAGCGCGCGCCGAGCAGGCCCTTCTCCTCGGCGGTGAAGAAGACGAACAGGAGCGAGCGCCGGGGCGGGGCCGCCGCGGCGGCGCGGGCGATGGCGAGCACGGTGGCGCAGCCGGAGGCGTTGTCGATGGCGCCGTTGTAGATGCCGTCCTTCCCCGGTCCGGCCGCGACGACGCCCAGGTGGTCGTGGTGCGCGCTGTAGACCACGTGCTCCTTCGCGAGCTCTGGATCGCTCCCGGGCAGGACGCCCACCACGTTGGCGCTCGGCGTGAGGACTCGCGCCACCGGCATGTCGAGCGAGAGGCGGAGGCCGAGCGGCGCCGCGCCGAGACCCCGCCGCTTCGCGTCGCCGGCCGCGCGGGTCCGCTCGTCGAGGTCCTGGCCGGCGAGCGCGAAGAGCCGACGCGCCGCCGGCTCGCTCACCCACATCTTCGACTGCACGCGCGCCTCGCCTGGCGCCTGGGGCAGCGCCGTCTCGGTGCCGTCGGCGGAGGCGGTCAGCACCTGCCACGGGTAGCTGGCGGAGGGCGTGGTGTGGACGATGACCGCGGCGGCGGCGCCGTGCCGGGCGGCGTTCTCGTACTTGTAGTCCCAGCGGCCGTACCAGAGCCGCACGCCGTCCCCGGCGAAGGGCGGGTTGAAGTTGAGGATGACCACCACCTTCCCGCGCACGTCGGCGCCCCGGTAGTCGTCCCAGCCGAACTCGGGCGCGCTGATGCCGTAGCCGACGAAGACCAGCTCGGAGTCCGCGAGCTTCACCCGCTCCACCTCCGCGCCGGGCGCCACGATGAGGTCCATCTCCTTCCCGCCGCGGGTGGAGAGCTGGAGGGAGGCGCCCTTCGGGCCGCGCACCTCCACGGTGGGCGGCACCTGGGCCGTGAGCTTCACGAGCGGCACCTGCTGGAACCAGGAGGCCGGCCTCCCTTTCTCGCCCGGCAGCCCCGGCTTCAGGCCCGCCGCCTCGAGCTGCGCGGCCAGGTACTTCACGGCGAGCTCGTCGCCGCGCTCGCCCGGCGCACGCCCCTCCAGCAGATCGTCGGAGAGGAAGCGCAGGTGGCCCGAGATCTCGTCGGCGCTGACCCGCGCCGCCGCCGCTTGCTCGGCGGGGGTGAGGGTCGGCGCGGCGGCGGCAGGGGGCGCGGCCAGCCGGAGCGCCGCGGCGAGCGCGACGAGGTACGCGGAGGAGACGGGCATGGCGCGGGATCCTATCCGCCAGCGCCCCGGCGGGCCACGGCGCCGTCACATGCGCGTGAGCCAGTAAACGAGGCCCGCCACATCGCTCAGGTCGAGCCGCAGGTTCCACGAGGAGCCCGCCGGTTCCCCGGGCCCGGGCAGAGAGGTGAGGACGAGCCGCAGCCCGTCGCGCGCCACCCCCACCCCCAGCTCCACGCCGAGCCGGGTCGCGCCGGCGCGGTCCGGCCACCAGGGCCAGCTCCGGCCAGCCGCGAGCCCCACCGAGGCCGAGAGCAGGCCGGTCCGGTTCACCACCAGCGAAGGGCGGAGTGCCAGGCTCGGGCCGTGCACGAAGTCGGTCGAGATGTCGTTCCTGAGCTGCAGCGCCGCCCGCGGATGGAGGTCGAGCACGGGCTCCCACCAGGCTGCCGCGAGCTGTGTGGCGCTCACCCCGGTCGAGAGCCGGTGCGGCAGCGCCGCGGCGACGAGCCGCGCCGGCGTCGGCCCCACCTCGTCGAGCCCGGGCAAGGTGGACGGGTCGTGGAGGCCCGTCCCGCGGTAGCTGCTGCGCACGAGGAGCTGCGTCCCGGCCCAGGCGACGCGCCCGAACCCGGGCGCGCGCTCCACGTCGAGCCCGCGGTTGGCGAGCCGGATGAGGCGCTCGTCTTCCCAGCGCTCCGGCGCATCGACGAGCTCGCTCCGGTAGCCGTTCTGCCGCAGCGCCTCCACGAACTCGTCGAGGGTCGGGTCGGCCACGCAGAGGGTGACGGCGTCCGCGGGATCGCAGGGGCGCAGCCGCGACAGGAGGGCCTCGACCACCTTCGGCACCGCCCCGTCGCCGTCGTCCGCAGCCGCGTCCGCCCAGCGCCACGACTCCTGCCTGGCGGCGCCGAGCGCGCCTCCTTCCGCCCGGGCCAGGCGACGGTAGACAGCCCAGGCGGTAGGCGAGCCCGGGACGCCCAGCCGCTCCGCCGCATGCGACAGCTCGATGCCGAGGCAGCGGGTGTCCTCCGGGTCGCTCCCCCGGGCGAAGGACGTCGCTCCGGCTCCGTACGTCGCTTGCCCGCATCGATAGGCCGCGAAGCCGTAGGCGGCGTCGTAGACGCCCACGAGGTAATCCGCCTCGCTGAAAGCCGGATCGATGAAGGCGCCGAAGTTGAGGAAGAGGCTGGCGGTGAGCGGGGCGAAGCGACGGGAGATGACGAGCGGGCGGCTGCCCCCACCCCTCACCGCGTCCTCGGCCAGCTCGCCGAACGAGGCGAGCCGCTGGCAGACCTCGGGTGCCTCGCCGCGCTGGAAGGTCTCGCCGCGGCAGAGCGGCTCGAGCCGGGCGGCGAACCGGGCCATCTCCTTCAGCGAGGCCACCGCCCCGGGTCGCGCCGCGTCGCCGACCGGGAAAGCGCCCCGCTCCGCCAGCGCCTGGAGGCCGCGCAGGAGGGCCGCGGCCGTCTCCAGGGAAGGCGCCTCGTCGGACCACCCGGCCGGCTCGCCGCGCCCGGCGAGCGACGACAGGGCAGCGCGCGCGGCGCCGGCGAACGCTGCCCCTTCACCCGCTGTCAGAGGAGGCTCGTCGCCGGGCGCGGCCGAGAGGCAGCGCTCCGGGAGGGCGGCGCGTTCGTCCGGGGCGCACGCGATGAACGCGCGCACGGCGCCGGGCTCGGCGCGCGCCAGCGGCGCAGCCCTCGACCGTCCACCGGTCTCGGGCGGCGCCAGGCGGCGCAGCTCACGCAACCCCTCCGCGGCGGCTCCGAGGAGCTGCGGCAGGTCGCGGTTCCAGCGCGAGTCGCGCAGCGCGTCGTAGAGCGAGCGCTCGCGGGCATACGTCGTCGCGGCGGCGAAGAAGGCGAGCTCGCGCGCGAGGCCGGGGCCGGGCCTGGCGGCGGCGGTCTCCGCCCCGGTGAGGAGCGCCTGGCTGCGGCGCAGGTCGGG
>WNGR01001278.1_pt1 | contig 28163 bp, 29 predicted proteins | sample 5407581 | NCBI WGS metagenome assembly WNGR01 (sample SAMN13153383, study PRJNA577476) | soil metagenome | isolation source: 80 cm soil or saprolite under Garry oak tree replicate 2 | place: USA:California | collected 2016-06-15
TTAATAGCGTGTTCCGCAGCGCCTTTCCCGATCTGCGGCTCACCCAGGATGACGTGATCGCCGAAGGAGACAAGGTCGTGACCCGCTTCACCGCCCAGGGAACACACCAAGGTGAGCTTCAGGGCATTGCCCCAACGGGTAAGCCAATGACCGTCACAGGGATTGAGACCATGCGAGTCAGTGGCGGCAAGATCGTGGAAGGCTGGGTTGAGTTTGACCAACTGGGGATGCTGCAACAACTCGGTGTGATCCCCGCGCCAGGACAAACCAGCTAGCTAGTTCTGTAGCTCTCTTCGCATGGAAGACAAGGAACTCGGTGGCGTGAAGTTGCCGAGTTCTTTTTGATTGCGATAGGTGGCTCTGCTTGAGAATACAGTGGGTGGTAAGGTTTTCATTAACAAATGGCCTAGTTCTTAGAGTAGCAAGTTTGGAGTGAAGGACACTTGTCGACTCATTCTCTCGTAACAGTTAGCCTACTTTTGTAGTATCAGAAACATTACTCAACATCGCAGAAGATTTATTATCACGACCCATTTTTGGGAGTCATTGACGTACACGTAGTAGTTGACGTACGCTGCCTAAGCGAAGGAGTCGCCCCCTCCGCTCGGCTTCAAAACCGTGCGTGAGACTTGTCGCCTCACACGGCTCCTCAAGAATGCGGTCCGTTGTTATTGATACACTCTGTCGTGTTTGGCATGCCTTTGGTCGTGGCAGTGTCGGTGAAGGGCAAACTTGTTGCTGAGTTCCTCCCCGCCACCTTCGCTTTTTGGGGTGATGTGATCAATTTCAATCTGATCTTGGTCCCAGAAGAGAAGTTCACACCATCGGCATTTTCCTTGCTGTTTCTGGAGCAGTTTTCCAAGTGTGCTCTTCGTTAATGGGTGGTCCTTAAGACGCTTAGCCCAATAAAGCAGGTTTCCGTCAAACGGGCTTGCTGGGCCCTTTACCTTGATGTGGCGTTGAATGGGTGTAGCGGCATGCCAGCGAAGCGTTTGCCTCGTTGACTCGTCTGGTGTAGCAAAGGTCCAAGTGTTCCCTTTCACTGTTCGCCAGTATTGCTCCTTGACCCATTTGGCGCTTTTCTTGGGGTGTTTTCGGGTCATCTTTTGCCAGAGCATGCGCGTCAAGAGATAGTCGCACACCGTGAATTGCTTCTTGGAGACGACTGTGCGATAGTACAGTGTCCAGCCGTAAATCACTGGGTTAAGCTGGTCAATGAGTTGCTCTTGCGAGAGAGATTGACTCCTCTGTAATATCCTCTTGAGTGCTTGCAAATGGCGTTGGACTCCCTCTTTACTTGGCTTAATGAGCGTCTTGAAACCAAGCGGTTTGCCGTTGCTCGTCGTTCCGCTGTGAGTTCTTCCTACGGGGTATTGTCGAATCGTGAACCCCAGAAAGCTGAACCCGACATTGCCCTGATACTCGTTCAGGGTATGGGAGAGGCGGGTTTTGCTCGGTTTCAGTTCCAGTCCGATGCCCTGTAACCACGTCGCGATGAGTTGCTGCGCTGTGAGTACCTCTACGGCCTCTGCATGAAGCACCACAAAGTCATCAGCGTAACGGATGAGCTTAGGCGCTCCCTGCCGTGCAGAGAGCGTTTTCTTCTCACTTCTATAGGCGTTGACCAGTGCTTCTTCCATGCCGTGAAGTGCAATATTCATCAGGAGAGGTGAGACCACACCACCCTGTGGCGTACCTGCCAGGGTTGGCGAAAAGTCTACTCCATCCATGACGCCCGCTTTGAGCCATCCCTTCACGAGTCGTCTCATTGCCGGATACGTGCGAAGTTTCTCTAAGAGCGCTTGATGTTCGATATTATCGAAGCAACCCTTTATATCTGCATCGAGCACATATTTGCTCTTTTGTCTGATATTGATAAAGATTGCTGCGATAGCATCTTGGGCACTGCGTCCCGGTCGGAACCCATAGCTATCGGCTTCAAACACGGCTTCCCATTGGGGTTCGAGCGCCTGCTTGGCTACTGCCTGACATGCCCTGTCGAACACGACGGGTATTCCGAGCGCCCTTTGCTCAGCTTTTCCTGGTTTTGGTACCCAGACACGTCTGAGCGGCGTGGGTTTCCTCTTGCTCATCCGTTTCGGGTGAATGGCTTGAGCCAAGGCCAGTCTTCCCGCAGGTGAGAGGGATTTGACTCCATCTATTCCGGCAGTCTTCTTGCCTTGGTTCTCCTGGGTCACTCGACGTACTGCTAAGAGTCGGGCAGACCGAGACTTCATTAACAATTTCTGGAGCTTGTGAACGGTTTTCAGATCTCCACGAGCAGAGGCTTTGAAGATGCGCTTTTGCAGGCGGTACAGATGTTGCTCGAGCTTGCGCCAGGGTAGGTCTGCCCATTCCTCACTCGCATTGGTATCCGGTGCCTTGGTGTGTTCCATGCTATTTACACCTCTCCATTCCACACGCTCGGATCTGCGTCAGCATATCCTGGGCATTATCCCAGGCATTGGCTTCTCAGATCATCCCACCAGACAGATGCATGCGGTTGGTACCTGCTCATGTTATCGACCTTCCATGAGAGTCATCTGTTGGTTACTTCGTTCCGATAGTCCGTTTTCCGTTGCCTTTAGGCTCCTGCTGTCCGCCGGGTTTGGTGGGGGTGAATACCGATCACGGGGGGATATGTCGGCCCCTATCCGTGTCCATGTTGGACCAAGCCCCGCTTTGGCTTGTGGCTCCTTGCGTTAACTCGCTTTGGCTTGTTAACACTGACGACGGTTCATGTACAGATTCGCTTGCGCTAGCCATAGCAACTTGCTAGGGGTGTCTACTCCATCGAGTTTGGAGCACTACCCCATTTCCTCCCGCTTCTCGGATTGATGACCAGTCGCTACCGAGGGGAGAATGCTGTTCCTCTCTTCACCTAGAGGAGTGGGAATTGCGCCCACCATCGAACTATCAGTTGTCCTCGGGACGAGTGTCCCGTTGCTGTCCTTCCCCCGTTTTCACGGTTTTGGACAAACGAATCGCAGCCCCCCTAGTGTTCTCAAGCAGACCGCACCTACCAAAACCACAAAGAACTGGGCAGCACGACGCTACCCAGTTCCTCGCCTATCATGTGAACGGGGCTACAGAGGTGAACTCACTGCCTTACCCCATCGCAGGTATCACACCGAGTTGTTGGAACGCGCCAAAATTATCACCCTCTTGCCAGGTTTCGACGGCCTTCCCTCCAGCAAAGCGGAAGATGGAGATGATCGTCACGGGGATCGGCTTGCCAGTTGCGGGGATGCCCTCAGTGACCTTGTGGTATCAGGGACATATTCCTGCTACAGGTGTTATACACGCCAAGCTATCGGGGAGAGGGGAACCGCCCCGTTGTAGTGGGCGGTCTCCCCCCCCCGCGAGGCCCCACGCTGGGCCCCGCCGTCAGGAGCGATGACACGAACCGGATACGACCATCATCGCCTGACGGTCAGCACAAGGCCTCCTGTTAGCTTGACCTGTGTGTAACTGACAAAGATGAACGTCAATGTCTGTCCAGAAGGACAGGGAAAGTTCCCCGCGGAGCAGGCGTGCCCGCACTCGCAGCCTATGTGGCCTGGCCTGTGCGAGAGGGGCACGCGACCGTGCCCCCCTTTGCTTCTGGCTCCTCGCCTCCCTCTACTGGTAGCTCCTAGCAGGTAAGCGTAACGGGGCTTGTCAGTCCGTTCGAGTTCGACGCGGTGCAGTGGAAGATTTGGGTCGTCACGGGCTGGAAGATATCGAGCGTGATGCTCGTTAGTGTGAGGACCGGATTCACCCCGGTCCAGTTCGGGTTCGGACAGCCGGCTGTGGCCCCGCTGACTGTCGGTGCGGCGGTCAGGGTGGCCGGATTTGTGGTGAACGTCAAGTTGCCGTTCTTGATCGCGCTCGCGGGTACCGCCGTATCCGAAGTAGCCGGACCTTCCAGGACCTTGTTCTGGCCGGCCGCGGTGTTGCCGCCCCCATTCTGGCACTGGTAGAGCGCGAAGCCGCTTACAGATAGATGAAGGTTGAGGTCCTCATTGCCGAGCCCGGCGAGGGTGCCTGTACAGGTGACCGGAATGCTCGTCGTGCCGGAGAACGTGCACACCGGCTCCCCGCCCTTTTTGAAGTGCGGGCTGGAGGCAAAGGCTGTCAGAGAGATCCCCAAGATCAGGAACAGCGCCAACAACAGAGCGAGACCGTACTTAACTGGACGCATGGTTAATCTCCTTGCAAAGTTCAATGCAAACACCTGCAGTCAAAAAGCGCAAATACGCACGCTATTGGTTCTTCCCACATGGAGGCACTACAAGCAACGAAGGTTCTCGCTCATTACGAGAATACAGTTGAGAAGCAGCACTACAAACGCGAACTCTACAAGGCAGATAGCGCAAGAAGAAGTTGTGCAGAACAGGCAGAGGGATGTATACCCAGGCATGGGGGAAATATCTGAGAATAATACTCCTCTCTCTTTACCTCAAAGAGTATATTAGTAACATGACCCAAGAGATTCTTGTACCATATAAAAGTGAATTTGTCAAGCTTATTTCGACTTTTTTCCGCACTATTACTGATATAAGTAGAAATACAGAGTTGTGTTTTTGTCGAGCTTATTTTGACTTATTGCAAAGCGAATGCAAGGCAACTCATTTTATTCCCGACCTTGCAACAGCCCTGGTGAGCAGTCTAATTTCGCACGCTCTTTGATAAGAATGCCTGAAAAGGCAGGGCCGTAGAGCGAAGCTCCAACCTTGCGAGGAGAGCTCAGTCTTTGCTGCTTCGATGTGTATATAACAATGACGTAAAACGAGAGTGAAAAGGGCGAAAAGTCGAGATAAGATTTATTGTCCGGCGTGGACATGAACGTTGTAAAAAGAGGATTGCAACGTTGGCACTAGCACAAGTGACCTATTCGATTGACTGCAAAGAGCATAGCTGATACGGTATGTGCTACAGCTAGACAACATGGTATTGCTGCTCATGGATCTATCATAAGGAAAGTAGAGTAGATACGTGGCACAAGGGAAACAACCGAAAAAAAAGAATTACATACTGCGCAATCCTGGCATAGTTATGAAGCGGTTTTATGATAGCTTTGACCACAAGTTTTTGTATCGGAAAGCTCAAACGCTTATGTTTCTTGTAAACGAGCGGGAACGGTTTACAAAGATGGTGAAACAGGTTGAAGAAACCAGCGAGGAAGGTACGAACAAGTATCTGCCTAGCCAGGATATTGATGACAAATACTTTGAAGGGTTGCGAGCGGAGATCTACTTCATAGAAATGCATCAATTCGAGGGCTTCTTTGCCTTGTTGCTAGCTGTCTTCCAGAAATTACCCCACTGGCTCTACCTAACAACATATGGAACAACCGAAATAAAAACAGCAATACAGCACTATGTAGATGGAAACATCTCAGCAGTAACCAATGGCGCGGTCAATACCGTAGAGGACTTTGTTATTCATAGTGTCTATGCAGGATTTTCCCCCGACGAACAAGATAAAGATGGTCACTGGAAAGAGTCAGTAGAAGCTCTCGACTGGTTTATTAAACGGGCTGGAAAAAGATACCTTGAAGCTGCTTCTGAGTATAATGGGTATAAGCATGGGCTACGTGTCCTTACAGGACATAGTAAGCTCGCAATGTGGCCAAATGATGCTGCTGGCAATCCTCAAGGACAGGGCTTTGTCATGGGAGACTCAGAAGACTCCGTATCATTTCTTACTCTAGAGGATAAAGGGGAGGGTGGAGAAACCGTTGTTGAGGTGACAAAACATTTTAATCCGAAAGAGAGTTTTGAGCATATACAGATTATGCAGCTTATCCTTGATGAGGTCATGCGAACGCGACGTGGACGAATTAACAAGGACTCGCTTGAGTATCTACAGACAATTTTTATTGATAGAGAGGAGCTTCAGGCACTAAGAAAATACTTCACGTTTAGCCTGACTGTTTAATCCAATTTACCCTGTTGACAAACCTAGTTCTCCCTGTAGTGCCTCCGGCTGCTGGACTCGCTGCGCTTGCTTGAATGTACCAAAGAACGGAACACCCATACCCTGATGTTCTCAGCCTCACAATGAGAGAGTTTTTGACTAACCCCCAGAAAATAAGTGAGTCCTATCGAATGAGATCGCGCCAAGTGTAACCTCTTTAATAAGCGATTTAAGAGCGCGAATATCATTGAAAAAGCAATCTTCAAATAAGGAAGAAGTAAAAGATGCTTCGAGTACTTTGCCTTCAATCGTTTTGTCACTTAGAAGGTTAACTTCTATTATCTGCTTAAAAGTGCCGTGAACTCTGAGTCCTTTACGTGGTACTGGTTCTACTAGATATATCCTGGTCGATGATATTTGGCTCTGATGATGGAGATGCTTAATACCATGCTGAATATCATCAAGAACTTGAAACCATTTTATAGGCTTTGGCTCTATCTTAGGCACATCAGCATCCATTGATGCTTCTAGGAAATCAGTGAAAGATTGGAGGCGCTCACCGAGCTTTTTTGTGAGATATGCATCCTTCCCTTGATTGTTCAGGTCAGAAATTTGTTCGAGAAACTCACGACAAGCATCACGAAAGTATTCTGTTGCTTGCTCTTTCTCTTCTTCCCACTCTTGCTCTATTTCTTCCTCGCTTGATTCATTTCCATGGAAGGGGAGTTTAAGTTGATAAACGAGCGGATACCGTCTCTTGAACTCTCGGTATTCATCAGCTAGCTTTGTTAACCCTATATTAATAGGCAAATAAATAGTATCAATATGCAACCGAGCATTTGTCAGGTATTTTTCATCCGATTGCTGCCGATAGGTAATTTCAATTTCCTTAATTTTTTGTCGAGCAGTAAAGGCTGATGCAAGGAATGTCAGAATAGCGGCTACGATAGCACTCGTAGTACCAATCAGCGCTACTAAAATCGTCTGATTCACAATAATACTCCTGCCAATTAATAATCTTGCTTATAAACATAAGTGGATGAGGATATGATCTCAATCAACTTAAACCTAATTCTACTTGCTCTGCTTCTGCCTTCCGGACTCGCTGTGCTTGCTTGAATGTGCTTAATCGCGGCCACCTCCCATGTACTTCGACAACACGTAACAGCAACATAGAGGTGGATAGTTTGCTGTTCAGTGATCTAAATCTCTCCAGGCGTCAACCAGTTAACAGAGCCGCTTGTTTCTTGTATCCATGTAGGAACAACGAAGCCAATAAATTCATTCAGTCTCTGTATCATTTTACGTACCGTTGCTATTGCCATCTGGCTGTTGTCAGCATTACAGATAGCATATAGTTTGCTGACTTTACCTAATTTGCCAAGTGACTCAGGAGAATGAAACTCATGCTTATAATGGGTAAGGTCATCGTTGCGCCAGCGAACGAGAGTTGTAAAGTCCTGAAACGGCTGCGAACCAGTATCGAAACAATCAGGTTTGCCAAGAATGGCAGGAACCATTAGCCATTTTGCTTTTAACTCCATTCGCTTAACGTGGTCTGTCCATTTATCGAGGTAATCTTCAACAAAGCCATTGATATACGCTTCAAGACACATGATGCTAAAAGTAATGCTCTCTGCGGCCGCTTCAATCTCTTCGGCTATAAACGTTGAGTTAATTTCTCCAGCGTTGACTTTTGCTCGTGCATTCGCCGCTCGTAAAAAAGCACGATAGGCGGAGCGAAAGAAGAGCGGCTCAATGAAGGTACGCACTTTGAAGGTAAGCCCTTTAGATGAACTTTTGTCACCTTTAACGAGGGCGATCTGATCGAAAACGGTAAGGAGAGGCGGAGCTTCTTCTGTATATCCTTGTTTCGCTTCACGTCTGCCCTTATGCTGTTCATGATAGGTGAGAACGGCTGAACGCATACTCGCCCTGAGAGTTTCCAAATCCTCATAACTTCTCTTAAGACTGTCTCTCATATGGGATAAGGAAATCCCATCAGACGAATTAGGTTGTTGCGAGAAGGTATTGAAAATTGCCTGGCGGATGCTTCGTAATGCTTCGTGTTGTTCACGAGTAAAAATTGCTGGATTATATCCCACCAGGGATGGATCAAAGTCTGCTAGAGATTCAGTAGTATCCATTGGCAACGTGATTAAGTTCCACTGAAAGAGTTCACCTGCTTCTTTGTTGTACACCAGTGCGAAGTTGTTTAAATCAAGCTTCCAATCAACGACATCTAATGAATTATAAATGAAAGGTATGTATGATGGGCTCACTTTCCCTTCAGGAATGGTTACATGGGGATGTTCAGCTAATGTTGACAGTGGGAGACCAGCAATTCCATGCGCCATTCGCTCCCGCATGGTCTGCGACTTGACATTGTGAATTAAACTGATATTGCTGAGGGTGATATATGGACTCGCAATCGCTTTAACGTCCTGGACGGTAATGTGTCCAAAATCAAGAAGGATGGATGTGTCTGCTTCAAGAAAACGACGACATGGTAGGTACTCAACAATTAGAGCTTCTACCAACCACTCTGGAAGATGAAGAATACCTGCTATTTCTTTTCCACGCTCTAAATTGGTCACTCCTATTTTTATTGGCACTTGCCACGACTACCTTTCATAGAGATATGATTTCTCAATAACAATCCTAAGAAGTATGTTGTGTGCCCAAGTCTATCTTATTAAGAGAGAGCTGGCAATAGAATTGGTCAAAATGAGCTATTCCATCTTCTAAGACGCACAATAGACACAATGCGGCGTTGGAAAATGCTATGCCGCCTTTTTCTGTGGAGTTTTGCGTATCTTCACGCTTTTGTGAGTGACCACGAGAAAATGATGGAGTCGATCTGCATAGTGTGTTAACACGTACTGCAACCGCGCTTTCCTCAGCTGAATATTGGCATCATTGGGGGCAAGCCGAAAGAGGAGAATGCCTGAGTGGGGAAGTCCTTGTAGGAAAATCAGCTCGCCAAAGTCACGGTCATTGGTGAGAAGAATACGCTGTTCTTGATGTGCCAATGCTAACACATCTTCATCCAGCAAGCCATACAAGTAGTCTTTCGCAACCGAGGTCACATCGTGTCCGAGGTCAAGAAGAAAAGGGAGAAGTCGAGCGTCAATATTTTCGTCAAGCAGAAATTTCATACATGGGCATGATGATGCTTGCGTTTTGCTGCTTCGACTAACTCCTGAGCAAAAGCAAAGCAAGCCTTGACATCTTCTACCGTCAGCCTGGGGAAGGCTTCAAAGAGGGTAGTGATATTCGGATCATCTGCCAGATACTCTAACACTAACTCCACAGGAATACGTGTCCCTTTGATCACTGGCTTTCCAGTCAGTATGCGAGGGTCAATGATAATCCGGTCTTGATAGGTTTGCTGCTTAGTTGCCATCGCAGCGTTGAGTATAGCATATCGCTGCCTACTTGTTAAGAGGAAATTGAACTGAGTCTGGCTTTAATTCTGTGTGAGCGTGAAAACCTTACTCTTGTAAGAAATGTAACTCACTGAAGTGGCATACGAACACGCATGGCCTCGCATAATCCACAGTGTCCACCATTCTCACTAATGAAGCAATCGTAGCCGCCTCTTTCCCAACGATGCTCTATATATCCATGTACCCACTGTCCCCCCAGAAACACTTCACATTGTTGACCTTTCACTACGTTTATCCCATGCGGATCCAATTCGTAGGTATCAGGCGTAGATGACTCCACAAGCACGCCTTCAAAATATTTCTGATCACTCATTATTTTCTCCAAAGTGAAGAGCTAGCTAGGAGGATTGCATTTGCTAGATTATATCAAGCCTTTTCTTCATATGTCCTCATATTGCATGAAGACTAGACCAAAAGTCCTACGAGTACTTGCATCAAGTCCAAAGAGAGGGGCTTCGCACAATCGCAATTAGGCGGCGTGGAGGCTGGTTCTAAGAGGTTATTTCAGTGTCACCGTCTTATTTGCTCGGTTAAACACAACAAGAAGACTGTCAAAAAATCCTACTTGCCCGATAATGCCACCAAACCCCTTTGGTGAGAAATCAAACGAGAAGACCACAGGCACAGGAAAGAAGGTCTCCTTTATACCTATCTCAATGTGAGCAATATACCCTTCTGCTGCTCCTGCCACTCCACTGAGACTGATCTTTTCGAGTTTGGTCAGATCAATATCCAGCAAATACGACAGTTCACCATCAAACAGACAGAAATCAGCTCCCGAGTCTACCAGTGCCAGCAGCGGTTGCATCATCCGCTTCTGACTCCGCAGGGTCACCGGAAGATAGGGACGGGGAAACTTGCTTTCATCAATAAAACGATAGGGAAACGTGTGTGTGGGCTGTACCATAGATTACGCAAAACCAACAAAGGGAAGGTCATTTTTCGGTACTTTGAAAAGGAGCGGTTTTTCATACCCTTTTTTCTTGGCTGCCTCAATCACTTTTCTGACGCTTTTATCAGCACTAATCACCTCAGTCTCATTCACCAGTGCGACCCACAACCCTTTGTATTTTGTATAGACGTGGCTTAAATCAATCGGTTTCATAATGGTAGAGCTCAGTATAGCAGATTACCGTTTGGTTGCAACTGCCACTTTTTCTGTCGAAAGCGTTGAGAGAGAGGGGGTGATTGGTCGCGTCGCTTTGGGTTTTTTCTGCGCCTTTTCGTGTTTTCATCATTCCAGGCATCTCCCTGTCTCTCTCAAAAAAGAGAACTTTATCGAATGAGTATACTGATCTAGGGAAACCGTTTCACCGTATCGCTTAGATGGATAAGAGAAGCTTATCTGAAGTTCTGACAAACAGAAAGGAGCACATTCCATGTCAACCGAAGACAACAAGGCGCTCGTGCGTCGTTTCTTTCAGGAGTTCTGGGATCAGAAGAATTTGGCAGTCGCGGATGAACTCATGGCCGCTACCCACGTTGACCACACGCCTGGCAGTCCTCCTGGGTTGCCGCCTGGCCCAGAGGGGTTCAAACAATTCGCCTCGGTCTACTTCGCTGCTTTCCCTGACTTACGTCTCACGATTGAGGAGATGGTGGCCGAAGGAGACGAGGTGGTGACTCGCTGGACATCGCATGCCACCCACAGCGGCAACTTCATCGGTATTCCTCCCACTGGCAAGTCGACCAGCATCACTGGCATCACCATCAACCGTCTTGTTGGCGGTAAGGCAGTGGAGACGTGGACGAACTTCGACATGCTCGGTCTGCTGCAACAAATTGGCGCTATCCCTGCGCCAGGACAAACCAGTTAGTACCTTCTGTACCTTTCTTCAGATGGAGACGAGGGACTCGGTAGTGAACGGCTGCCGAGTTCTTTGTAGTTTTGGTAAGTGTAGGCATGCGTGAGAACACGAGGGAGCAGAGCGAAGCTACAACTTTGCGGGGATAATCTCAGCAAAAAAAATCGCAGGAGAGGATTAGTGTTTATGCGGGTGGGGAATATCTGCTTCTTGCTCTAATGCTTCAACCCGCTCGTCGAGTTGGTTTATCCGCTTCACGACTTTTGCCTGTAAGGTAACACTCTCTACTTTTGCCGCTGCCCGTGACGCTAAAATTTCCGCTTCCAATTCTTCTTTTGCTTTGGCTAACCGTTTGGCTTGTCGCTCCTCTGATGCTTTGATTTCCGCTCGCAATTCCTCTTTTGCACCGGTGATTTCTCCCTTCATAAGCGTTTCTGTTGTTCGTGCTCTTGCGTCAACATATGGGCTTATTGTATCGAAAATTGCTTTTAAATCATCTTTGGTCAACATATGCAGAGAATTATAGCAAATTGCTGCTTACTTGCAAGGAGGAAATGAAGGTGGAGTTATTTTTTCTTTCTGACGGCTTTTTTCAGGAGTGATCCAGGGCGAAACGCAGGGATGCGGACGGCTTTGTACTCAACTGGTTTGTTTGTTTTGAAGTTGCGTCCTTTGCCCCCTTTGTGAATGCGCGTATAAAATGTGCCAAACCCAAGAAACTGAACGGTTCTGCCTGCTGCAAGCTCGCTCTGAATACTGGTCAAGAGTTCTTTGAGGACTTGATGATAGATCCGTTGGGTGATCTGTGGCTTCTGGTGCTTTTGCGTGACTCGTTTCAGAAACGATGTTTTATTCATGAGCGTATTAAAACAGAGAGTGCTTGCTTTGTCAAGTGACAAGGAGTGCCGTGACCAACAATGACTACAGTCTCGCTTCTTCTCGCAACTGCTCTTGATACTCCTGATAGTCCTCGTTTGTGTGATAAGAGGTCTGCTCTTTCTTCTGTCGAGCCTTTGCTATACGCGCTCTGCGTTTCCTGACTTCTTCAAGTTGTTTCTGCCTGGCTGCTTTGGCTTCCTGGCTCGCAAGAGAGGGAGGTATCATTGGTTTGAGACTGTAGTTCGTCATAGGTTGCTTGCATCCTAACAAAGAAATGCAGAAAGAGCAAGCGGTTTTCCACAATTACAGCTGCACGCCCACCTCATTAAGGTTCAAGCGTGATAAGTCTTCTCAGTTCGGCAGAGTAAACTTGTAGATCTGACGATTTGTTACTACGGAAAACACCACACTTTCGTAGAAGCAGAGGAACCAAAGGCTCACTTCAGGATGAACTGATGCGCATGCATAAATGCACTTAAACACCTGACCGTCCCCAACGCTGACAAATGGTGCTCCCTGTTGAAGAAGAATCTGGACTGTGGTCTCAAATGGCCTAAGATCACCTTGAATACGCATCACTTCGAACTGTGTATTCTGAGGGAGCCTTCGTCCTACATAAGAAAGATATAATCCACGTGTTACCATACTGAGCATTTGTGTTGAGCTTCCACTGGGAAGCTTCATCTCATATGCCCATCCTCGAAAGATACCAGAACCGGTGTGCAATCGCACGAGTTGGCTAGTGGGGAGGGCCTCTTTCACTGCTTTAGATTGATTACGGAAAATAGCACGCTCAAATTTCTCCCAAAGTTGTTGGACAACTGGGTGTTGAGAACTATGCATATCCATGAAAAGCACATCTCTGAGATAGCTATCATTAGCAGATTTGATAATATTGTTGCACTGTTCGCAAGCATAGACTTTGGGGTTATCTTCGGGGCACTTACCAGTAAAGAGACATTGAGGGATGACATGATCTTCACTCAATTGGTGTATCTTTCCACAGTATGCACATATTCCCTGCTTTTTTTCCCTTTTCGCTCTTCGCTTCTTCCCCACGTTGGTTGTTCACCTCTTATCTCTGAAATTGACCCACCTATCTTACCAGATGGACCTACCTTTGACAATTTTTCTTCTTATAATCCCTAAAGAGCATGAAAATATACGAGAGGTTGTGTTCATTAATTGCTTCTTGGATAATGTTGGCTGCTTGGTCGAGTAACTTGTGTTCCCGTTGCTGATCCAGCGTGTGCCAGAAATACCGGATCGGATAGTTTGTAAGGAATGGGACTTCGCCCGCTAAAAATTGCGGGTCTGCACTTTGCGCTTCTTTAAGGCGTTGTAGATCGTTACATCCAGATAAGTATGTTCTCCGGTGAGCCTGTCGGTTTTCTCTGGATCATATAAACCTGATTGCTGAAACAGTCGTTTGGTCTGTGCCAGATCATCATTCGTCCAGTACAGTAAATACAACACCAGCGTAAAATCTGCCTCACTTTTGGACTTGTAGCCTGAAATATCACCATTCCATAAGGCTTGAAACCGTTCACGATTTCGAGCAGCTTGCGCTTTCTCTAAGACTTCCTCATCTGAGCGAGTTGGAGCAGATCGAGCGAGGGTGTCACCTGCCCCCACGGCACCCCTAGTGTTTTCACTACTCCTTGTGGGTGATAGTTCGCCAACAAGAGACGTATACAGGCTGGTTTGTTGCTGCTGACGGTCTGCTATGGTTGTCGGTGTTCCTGCTATGTGATCGGTCGTAATGGTAAAAAACCGTCCCTCTGCATACATCTCAACATGGCCTCTTTTTCTTCCTGCTCCTGGTAGTGTTGCCTGGGTGAGAATATGCACGCCTAATTTTGATGGGGAATATTCAGTGTAGCTTGATAGGGAAGTGATGATCTCTTGTGCCCAAGGTGCGATACTTCCATCCTTTGACATACATGCATCTAAGTCTGTTCCGGTAAATGGGTCGTTCTCAGTGAACACAAATCCTATGCCGTTATATCGTCCGGTGGCAAGTGCTCTGAGTGCTTGGTTTACACCTGTCCACGTAGACGGATCATTTGTCCTGGCTGGTACATTGGTTCGTGGGTTAAATGGCCGCTTTTTCAGCTTCTTATGCTCCATAGTATATTTCCAGACAACAAACTGAGAATAGGGAAGCAGTTCTGAAAGCATACCATTGGAAAACCGCTCTCTGAGGTCTTGAGCGTATCGTGGGTAATTTCTCTGTTCTGGTCTTCGCTCTGCCTGGGTCATGAGGGGCTAGTATACTACAAATGGTGAGAGGTTGCTTTTTGCTTGACACACCGTGTTCCTCTTGCTATAACGTCTTCCTATGCCACTTGAGCGAAAACAACTAGATACCTCATCTTTGCACGCGAAATTTCCAGCCAAAGAACTTCCTGCTCATCAACAATTCGGCAACGGAGAACGCTACAGCTTTGGGACAACCCTTGTTGATATTTACCCTTTGCCGCCTGACACAACGCCGCTTTTGTGGGTGCGGGGCCGTCGCAACCGTCTTGCGGTTGGTGATGTGTACAAAGCCGAGCCAACAGACACAAACGGCCTGCATGTGTTGTATGTGGATGGGGAACTCGTGGTTAATGCCAATGGCAATTATGTCAACGTGTATACGGCTCCTGATCCTGAACTGCTCGGCTTAGAAGAGGCAGCAGAAGGACAGAAACGCAGAGATAGAAGAGGGACAGAATACACGCAAACTATGCTTGATACCTCTGGTACCAAAGAAGGGGAACGGGTTGAAACATGGGGTATGGTTGAAGCTGCACCCAAGCCGGTGAACAGAGGCAAACAGAGCCCGCTACAGTTCTTCCTCGATGTTCCTCTTCCTGACAAAGAAGGCGAGAAAGAGCAATGGGAAGTGTACGCAACCAATAAGGCCAAACAGCAAGTAAAAGGAAGAAAACTGACCAAAGGCGACAGGATACACGTCGTGCTTTATAAGCATACTTGGACAGTCGAGTTACAGGATGGCAGCGAAACCACGCATACTCGGTACAACCTGGCGACGATTATTGAGGTGGAAAAACACGAAGCAGGTGTACCCGCGAAGCGCATTACTGGTCACACTCCGACAAGCTAAAGGGAAACGCTGTCACGTCAGTGCTTTATGCTAGAGGGTTTGGAAATGGTAGGGAAAACTCGACCACGCAAGTGCTGTACTGCTGCCTGTATAGTATCCTGTGGGTGCATGGCGCTCGCCAGCGCTGTATGTTTAGTCTGCATAAACGCTTCGTTCTTGGGTTACTAGTCGTTTTACTACCTGGTTGTCAAGCGTAATAAACAACAGGGTAGCAATAACTACCCTGTTTTGTGTTACTATGTTACTGATACTATCCAGCTAAAAAGTGTACATTGTGTCATATCGGCAAAAGCACCTTGCTCAAACACTACCGCGACATTGTCCTGGCAGATAACCAGAAGTTCATCGTCGGCGAAATCGTGGACTGGGAGTTTGCCATCGAAGGCAGGCGTAGTGTCTTCAATCCTGTATTGGGCCAGGAAATCGACGCTGCCGAATACTTCCGGCTACTGTGCAGCAAGCTGGCCGTTGCGCTCAATAAACACGCCGATGACTTCAAAGAGTACCAGGCAGCCGTCAAAGCGGTAGAGGAGGCAAAAAAACAGGCCAATGCGGTGCTGGACAGCGTGCAGAAGGGAGAGGAACGCTACGCCTCTCTTCGGGTGCTGGCGGGTCCAGGAGCGGTAACACTCCTACGCTGGATCGCGCCACGTGTGGGTCAGGTCCTTGATAGCGCGAAGGTCACCGAGAAAGTGGAGGAGGTGATTGGACAGGGCGCGCAGATCGGAGCAGAGCAGCTCGTCCATGTATACACGCAATTGCATGACAAGCTCGGCCATAAACTCGACGATTACCTGGAACCGGCATTGCGGCTCGGCCTTGCCTTGGGGCGTGATCTGGCCCGCTTTGCAAAGAATTTTCCGCTGCTCATCTTCTTCGACACCTATGAGGAAATAGATGAGGGGGATACATTGCTCCGACTTGTGATGGGTGCGGCAGGCGTGCGCGTGGGCTGGGTACTGGCGGGACGGGACAATCTGTGGGCTGGATTGGAACAACGCAAGCGCAGCCTGGGCAAGGTCTATGGCTACAAGGAGATTGTCCCAGCTCGCCTCGGACTGGCGATAGACTTCAATGTCGGTGGCGTGGGCGCGTTTACCACTAGCGATATCGTAGAGTACTTTACTCTTCTGCATGAAATGCTGCCAACGCAGCTTGCGCCGCCAGCGGTGACAGAAGAAGACGCTGAGCGCATCTGGAATGTGACCCAGGGAGTGCCGCTGGCGGTCAGGATTGCAGCGAGTCTGTACCGGGAGCGGGTTGACCTGGCACTTATCACCGAAAAGGCAGATGGCAAACGCGAAATCGTCGATGAAATGGTGCAGCGCTACCTGCTGCACGCTCGCGACGACCAGGACGAACGCATGCGGCTTTACGGGCTGGCTATGCTGGGGCGAGCAGATCATCCAGCGGCCATTGCCGCTGCACTGAGTCTCACTCCTGAGCAAGCCAGGATGAGCTATGCAAGTGAATTGAGTCGCTTGCATCGTCGCTACAGCTTCATCTTCACTGAGAAGGACGAACCGTCGCTTCACCAGGAAGTGCGTACCTTTTTGCGACTTTGGTTGTTAGAACGCTACCAACAGCCGGAGATACAGGCAATAAACGAGCGATTGAAAGTGGCTCATGAGGCTACCCTGAAAAGGCTGGAAGAGCAGAGAAATGATCCTACTTTAAGAGCAAGATTTGAAGATGAGAGGTGGGTGGAAACGTATATAGACCTGGCGGAGCAGGCGTTCTGGCTCGATCCAGCCGAAGGGGTGCGTTATGCTCTTCCTTTCATGATAGTGGCAAACCGTTATCGACGTTTTGCGAGTAACGAGATGATCGGCATAGGAGAGTTCTTTCATACGAAGATACAGTCGCCATATGTCGACTGGTGGAAATTAGCAACTGAAAACTTAAGGAGTGTTGATCATGGTGATGACTGGTGGAAACTAGCAATTGAAAACTTAAGGAGTGTTGATTATGGTGACTTGCGCAAATTAGTAACTGCAAAATTGAAGAGTGTTAATCCCTCCTTTCTACGCGAGAAATCCCATCAGTTAGAGAAACTGGCACGCGTAATACACCAACAAAATATAGGCTTCCCACTACCACTAACAGACCACCGAGATGAGGTAGAGGCGCTATTATGGTGGAGGTTAGGAGAACTTGAGGAGCAAAAGGCATGGGAGTGGTACGAAAAAGCGCTTACTCGGCTTGGCTTGGAGACTGCATTGAGAAAAGCCGCAGCCAGGACATATTGGAATGTGGCCCACAAGCTCCGGAAGGAAAAGAAAGTTGACGAATGTCTCCCATTGTTGAATAGAGCTCTTGAATTAACTCCTGATGATGCCGCTGCATACACAAGTAGAGGTGCCGTCTATCGCGATCTCCGGGAGTATGCGCGAGCACTTGAGGACTATACGCATGCGATCGAACTGGATCCCAACGCTGTCTACCCTTACCGTGGTCGTGGTGCCGTCTACTATGATCTCCGGGAGTACCAGCAAGCACTTGAGGACTATACGCATGCGATCGAACTGGATCCCTCCAATGCCTACTCTTACGCTGGTCGAGGCATGACGTATTTACACTTGAAGAACGCCGTGAGAGCGCAAGCCGACTTATCTCTTGCCTGCGGACGAGATCCCAGGAACATAAAAACTCAGTGGAGGACTGAGTGGGCAGGATGGGGTAGACAACGAATAGGCGTAGAGATAGCAGACCGTCTAGAAAAGATTGCAACAATTGACGCACAGCAGTACCATGCATATGTGTGTCGTGCAGTAGCGTTAGGGCTGCGTGGAAAACTAAAAGAGGGCTTGGAGGAAGTAGAAAAAGCTATAACATCACTACCGGAGGAATGGGATGCGTACTTCTGGAAAGGAATGCTTTGTGCCTACTACTATCAAAAGGGGGACCAAATGGCCATAGCTACTGTCGAGGTGTCTCTGGAACGCGGATTACCACCACTCTTGTTGGTACCGCTGTACTGGCTAGAAAAGGACAGCCCAAGCTTCTTTGAAAAATATGTGATACCACTCCTCAAAAAGTATGATGCGTAGATCTCACCAATATGACTTGTTGACTAAACGGGCATAACAGGTAAAAGCTTCCAATATGATTTCCCCTGTCCTATTTTCCGCGTATCTCGGTCTCAGGTCAGGTTGGGGTCACCATATTATCGACACCACTGGCGAATCCTTTAACCTGCCGAGCATTGTTGTAAATTTGGGAATTCCCAAATTTACAGCTTGCAAGCCATAATAGTTCCAAAAAATATGGCGTTTTATTCCACACGCCTCTATTTCTTGTTGAGTTTATACGGCAAGCCGTACGGGGTGAACTACGTAGCCCGCTATTCCCTTTGCGTCAAACGCATCAGGTCTACTTTTACGTAGAATGTTGTAGGCGCCATTCACATCGGCGCAAATCTCGCGTCCGTCTTTTGTGCGGTACAGGCGGTTTCTCCGTCCAATCCGCTTCCCGCTAAAGACATGCCCTTCCTCATCGTTGACTTTGTAGGAAGGGATCGGGTCCAGGTCCAGGAAACTGGCTTTACTGGTGTAGCTCTCTTCTCTGACTTCCACCTGGATGCCAACGAGCGCGGCTTTGTAAGTAAGCATGTCAATGAAGCGGGCATGGGGGATAGAGACAAAGTTCTGATTGTTTTTCCTTCCCATACCGGACTCTTGCTTCCAGAGGGGATTCTTGCCGATAATGACCGTCCCTACCCCCTCTTTCACCAGGAAGTCCACAATGCGCTTGCTGGCCCTGTGCAGGTAGTGATTAATCTGTCGGTCGCGGTTATTCGTGATGCGTTTCATTTGTTTCGTCACGCGCTCTCGATTCTCTTTGGGCAGCTTCTTCTTCAACTCTTTCATGCGCTTGTTGTACCACTGGTTCCACGCTTTGACCGGACGACCGTTAACCAGCCGGGGCACAAAACCCTCTCGGTTTGAAGCTATCGCCGCTAAATTCGTGACTCCCAGGTCAATACCGACGCAGAAGGAGGGATCAACATTGGCCTGAACTGGTTCTTTGGTGTAGATGACCTCAACCACATAGTGGTCGTTGCGGGGGACGATGCGTACTTGATCAATGTCCTTTTGTTGGGTTTTGACGCTGATCGGAAGCATGGAAGGTTGAACGAGGCCGTGCTTCAAGCCTCTTTTACTAATAGCCTGGACGGTATATACCAGGATATTGCGGCCTTCCGTTTTGTGCTTGTACTTGGGCAAGCGCGGGCATCCCGTGAACTTGGAGGGATTTTCTTTGTAGGCTTCTCTCGCCTCGAAGAACGAGGTCCAGTTCTTATGTAGCAGGATCAACACTTGCTGACTGACCTTCGTCGGCAGGGCTTTGTAGGCCTCATGGGACTGCATACGGCGGTCCATCTCGTTATAGTTGAGGTACGTGCCTTTTTGGATAAACGCTTGCCGGATCTCGTACAAAGCAGCATTGTAGAGGTTCTTGGACTTGAAAGCTGCTGCCTCAATGAGGGCATAGCGCGGGTCGCTGCGGTTGATGACGTGTTGTTCGACCAGTTGCACGGGTGCGGTCTCCTTCCTCTCTTTGGCGCTGCTGCTCTTCCTACAGCCCGAATCCGATCAGCTCACCCATCTTGATCTGGGCTGGATCGCCTGGGAGGGTGGTGCTCGTTTCCACTCCTGTGCCGTGCAGTTGGACGGTCACCGACTGCACGCCTGCTACCCCAAGCAAGATCGTTCTCGCCTCCCTCGTGCTTTTCCCGGCAATGAGCGTTGCCAAGTGGTGCAGTTGTGCCTGCGTGAACTGGTAGACCCAGGCTCCTCTCCCCGTAACCTGCAGGGTGAGACTTCCCTGCTTGTCTCCCTCGCTCGTGCTCTTCACGACACGTGCCTGCACCCTGCCTGCCAGCACGTAGCCTCCTCCCCATTGCCTGAGCGCTTGCTCTGTGACGACCCGAGTCACCAGGTCTTGGAGCGCCTGGGTGTTGTAGACCAGACCTGTGCAGGTCTCAGCGACGGTGACGCGCAGCTGCGAGGCCTCCTCTCCCACGGCAGGAGTGGCCCTGACGGTGGCCGTGCACAGGGGTGGAAGCAGCGACTCATCGGCATGGACCTGAACCGCCAAGGCTGCCTGGATGCTCTCCTGGAGACTGGCTTTGAGTGCGGCCACCGTCCCGTTCAGGTCCTGGGGCGTGACCATGGGAAACGAGCGTGCCTCTTGCCCTCCCTGGAAGGCGCTGCGGTTCTGTACAAACACGTCCAGTCGGCAACAGGCTCCGTAGATGTCTGCGGCCGGGATGTTGCCTGCGGATCCGGCGATCATGGCATGGGCAGGGACGCTTATCTGTCCATTGGTCGCGAGCGATCCGGCGGGCAGCTCTGCGTCCTGCTCGGTCACCACCGCGACGCCATCAGCCCCGACGAGGAGGGTGCCCGCGCTGATGGTTTGCATGGCTAAGGACGCGTTGTAGAAGGTGAGCATCCCATGGGCTGCCTGGGCGGGCTGGTGACCGGTGCCGGTGGTGGGCACGGTTTGTGCCTCGGAGAGAGTGAGCGCAGAGAGCCGCCTCCCGGGCACCTGGTGTCGGTTGGGGTTGGCGCTGCCTCGGACCACCGTGAGCGCGGTCGTGTCGCTGATCGGTCTCTCAACCGGGAGGATGGTCACGGTGGCCGAGGCGGTGAAGCAGGGCACCAGGAAGCACACGACCACGGCCCCAGCAGCCAGCAGGCAGAGGACAAGCAGCACAAAGGGACGCGCCCTCCTCTGTGAAACACGTGCTAAAGATCCTCTTCCTGCTGCTGCTGCTGCTTCCTGTGGCACACTCTCGACGACGCTGCTTTCCTCTAGCTCAGGGGGAGCGCCTGCTTGCGCCTGGATGGCTTGGTCCATCAGCAGGAGGAACTGGACCACGCTTTCCAGGCCAATCAGCGGAGGCACTTCCCCTGGAGCGTCGCCCAGTTGGTGGGCTTCCATGGGCTGCTCCTGCGGTGGGACGCCTTGCGTCTCTCTGGCCGTCTTCATGCGGGTGCGCCTGCTGCGATGTGGGTGATAGTGGGACATGCTCTCCTCCTTTGATTCTCGGTTCGTTTTTCAGCTACGCTCATACTGTCCTCCTGATGAGCAGTTGCTTGGCTTCCCCAGGCCTTGCCGGGCGGAACGCTCCATTCTCGTTGATGAAGACAAAGTGACTATCGGCGACATTGATGATCATGTCGAGCTTGCCGTGGCCGCTCACATCCAGGAAGGTGAGGGTCACTACGGCCAGGTCCTCTCCCTGGCCGATCAAGGTCGGGCCGAGGTAGATTTTGGCCTTAGAGGCATCCCCTCCTGGGAACTCGATCACCTCGATATGACTGTTGAGGTTGATAGCAATGAAATGGCTGGGGTGGCTGGCGGAGTCGGCATGTCCGACCACCCGGTCGACCTGGTAGGTCCGCGGACGGCCGTAGTGCCAGTCATCCTGGGTCACCTGCCACCACGTGGAGAGCAGGCTCAAGACGATCCAGCCCAGAAGCATGGTGCAGAGGGCCAACCCGAAAAAGAGCAGCCAATGGGGGCGATGCGTCCTTCCCGAAGGCGCGGGCAAGAGGGATGGCTGTCTCGTCTGCTCTACGCTGAGAGCACGACGGCGCGCCGGGATGGCGTGACGCGGGGAGAGCGTGGCTCGTCCCCCTACCGTGGGGGAGACTGGTCTGGCCCCAGCATGTCCTCCGCTAGTGTGGCCGTCCTGGGTGGTCAGCGCCTGGTAGCGGCGGGCGCTGCTGGGCAGGCGCTGGGGCCACACCTGCTCGTCCTCACCCAGGTCGTCGTCCTCCACGTCGGCAGGAACCGGGGGCAGGGATGGCCGTCTCGGTGGGAGGGGGTAGTTCCTGGTCATACGAACACCTCCTTGTGCTGAGCGACTCTTCCCCGTTCCGCGGGGAAAAAGGTCGCCCCGTGCTGCTCCTTGCGCTGCCCGACAGGTGGGTGAGCCACAGGCCAGCTGACCACCTCAAAAGAGCGGGTGATCGTCCCTCCTCGTCCGGGCACCGTCACCGCGAGGGTGAGCGGGGTGACCAGGACGAGCTCGTCCTGCGTCTCTTCCCCTCCGGCGCACGCCGTAGGGATGAGGGTCACCTCCAGGGAGAGCCCCAGTTCCCCCCGGCTGCGGTAGAAGACCTCGACCGACTGCGCGGGCATCAGGGCACACCTCAAGTGTTCGACCACGAGTCCTGGGCGCGCTGCCTGCACGAGAGCGCTGACGAGGGCGCGGTGACACTGTTGCCAGCGGGGGCAGCCACACAGCAGTAAGCACGAGTAGCCCACCTCCAGGAGGCTCACGAGGTGGCGCACCCCGCTCTGGGCGTCGGCCAGGTCCGCGGGCTGCGTGGCTGACTCCCCCTCGTACACCTGGCCCAGGGCCGGCAGGTGCAGGTAGCGCCCGGCGAACTGCACCGCCAGCGTCCGGCCCAACCACTGGGGAAAGTAGGACCAGGGGGTCAGGCGGATATCGACGAGCAGCCAGCGCTCGTGGTGGAGCAGGGAACGGATGACCGCCTCGGCTCCTGCTTGGCAGGAGCCGATGGTGGCCAGGTGGCCGAGGCGCTGCCGGGTGGGGAGTGAGACGTTCCTGGTGTGCCCAGAAAGCGGGGCAGCACCAGGGTACTCAGCCGACTGGTAAGGTTGATCTTCTGGGTGCAGTCCGGCGCAGTGCCCAACCGAGTGCGGCGATGCCGGGAGCGGGAACGGCTGCTGATCCGGCGTCGCGGTCCCGGTCGCGCGTACGAGTCGCCGCAGGCGCGCTTGCTGCACCGACAGGCCGTGTCTCGTGGTCGTCATGCCTCGTTCCTCCTTTCCTGCCGATGCAGAGCACAGGCCATCAGTCTGGCATCTGTGGTAGGTGGCCTGCTCAGGCAGAAGGGACAATACGCGCGCAGCCCACAGACGAGACACAGCTTCTCGCCCAAGCTGAAGGTCGGGTGCCACCGGTGGTAGTCCTGGGCGCAGTTGGCGAGCGCTTTGGCGCGGGCGTTGGTCATCGGTTGGTTCATGGGCAAGCCCTCCTCTCCTCCTCCGCCGCCGCAGCCAGGGGAGAGGAGAGGTGTCCGAGATGCACCACGAGCGGCTGGTCCTGCCTTCTGCGCTGTTCCTCTTGCAGGTGCACCAGGAGGAGCCACACGCGCTGCTGCTGCTCGTGGATGCCCTCAAAGAGGGTGCGGATGATGGGAAGCCTCTCTTCATCATGGCAGACTTCATTGGCAAAGCGTTCCAGCCAGAGGAAGGCGCTGGCCCACTGCTGAGAGGCCTCCTTCAGGTCGAGGATGGCCTGGGCGATGCCCTGAGCCACCACGCAAGGAGCCGACTTCCACAGGCCATGAGAGGCCTGGGTGTAGTGAGTGTGGGCGCTCGTCTCCCAGGAGAGAGCAAGAAAGGCGGTTCCCACTGCCTGGAGGGCATGGGCGTGGCTGGCACAGAGGCTAAAGGTCGCCCAGGCCTGCGCGATCTCGTCGAGAGGGATCCATTCGGGACGGATGACCAGGGGAGCGGACTCGTCACGACAAGGACAGGGATGGCAAGGTGGGGGAGCATCATGCTGAGAAGCAGCGGATGCTTGCGGGTCGATAGTAGTCATGATGGGTCCTCCTTTTGCCAATTAAGCAATTTTCCTGTCACAAAGCTAGTTGCTTCGTCGAGAGTGAGGAGACCATCCTCGACGAAGCGGGCAACCTCAGGAATCAAGACAGAATCCTCATGGCAGGGGCAATGCGGGCCCATACGACAAAAGGGGTGTGTGTTCGTATGGATGGGGTCATCTTCCATGAGGACGACCGGGACAGTGGTGCCAGAATTTGGCATAGCATACTCCTTTTTCCGCTTGCTTGACACTGGCCCTGGTGTAAGTAGTATCCTTACTTGAGGGCCTAGACTACGTTAACGGTGGTGAAGCTCTTGTCGCCAGTTGGTGTCTGATCACATCAACTGGCATCTTACGAACTGTTGAGTTAACAGCGACGCTAATCGTTTGACTAGCCAGGATTGTTCCAAAGCAAACCGGCATCCGCCTGGTCATCCTGCCGCTTTGTCGCAAGGTGAACGTTAGTCGATAAGCATCTCCCTGGTAAGACTCAAACACATTTGTGTCAAATGTCATAAATCAATTATAAAGTATCAAAAATCAATTTGTCAATAGCGCTCAATATATCAATAAGACTCAAAGATAAGTTAAGACTCAATGCCGCTAGACAAAATGAGGCTAAAGACTTACAATATCAATGGCTCCATAAAGCAAGTATCAAAAATCAACGAGAGGGAGAGCAGAGAAGAAAACAGTGGAAAAAGAATACTACAAACCGGAGGAAGTCATGGAGCTTCTCGGCATATCCAAAGCAACACTAAACAGAAGAGCGGAGGATGGAACTATACCAAGCGAACTAGAAGAGGGAAGAAAAAGAGGGAGAAAGTATCCTAAAGAAGCAATAGACGCGCACGTAAAGCTTTTAAAGCGCAAAGAAGGTAACGCAAAACTTACCTTTGGCCTGGCAACAAACAGCGAGCTCTGGGCAAGCTACCAGAACCACTTTAGGTTATACGAACCAGAAGATATTGTAACATATGACAGGCTCTTAGAATGGCGTGAAGCAAACTACGACATCTTCATGTCTGCAAGAGAAGGGGGCAAAAGAATAGCAGGGGTAACAATGATGCCTCTAGAAGAAGATGTCATTAAATCCCTCATAAACGAAGAGGTGAGAGAGCAGAACATACCACCAGAGGCAATAAGAGAATGGACAGATAAAAATCTGACGGTTTATATCCCAAGCATATCGATACATCATACGGGAGATGCCCAAAAAGATAGAGATAGAGGGCGTTTCATCATTAGGAGCGCCATAAGGTGGGCACTCTCGTTAGACAGGCAATATGACATAAAAAAGTGGTACGCTGTAGCTGCAACACCTGAAGGTAAGAAACTCGTCGAACATCTCGGCTTTGAGAAGATAGCAGGAAAAAGAGATGCTTACCTGCTAACAGATTTGAAAAAGGCAACAAAACCTATCAAGGCATTTATTGAGAGGTTAGAAGAAGAGAGAGAGCCTCTTGTGCCATCGCCAAAACAAAAGTAAGGGCTAGCAACAAGAAAAGCCGTCCAAGTAGTATAAGCTACAAGGATGGCTTTTTCATGCGCAAATCCTGCCTTATTTTAAACAAGTGTTTTATTAGGGGCGTCCTGGGATCGCTTTCGTCTGCACATGTCCCGTTTCTCGGCGTTGCTTGAGATAGCGCCCAATGGTCGCCAGACTGACTCCGAACACACGCACAATCTCACATGTTAGCGGTCAATCATTTTGGCTCTCCGTCAATTTAAGTGAGCTTGCTTGCTACGAAGAAACAAGCCAAACCCAATAAACCATTTATTTGAACGCAGGATCATCCCTTAAAACCCCTTCAGGCCTAGTTCAAGGCTCTATTAGTGTACATAGTACTATTGTTCCGCCTTATGTTGAGACATCCCCTATGGTAAATTCTCATATAAGGGCTTTCCAAGGCCTTTTGCTCCTTTTCGCCCCTCGTTGCGAAGCAATGTAAAACAGGTTTATACTACAAAAAATGGATATGTGAGGCCTGAGCATGATAGGTAAAAGCAACTTCATTGGCAAGGAACTCGGGAGCTACCGTATTGTCGCGGAACTCAATAACGGTTCCTATGGCAGCGTCTACAAAGGGAAACACCTAATTTTTGAAGACGACCCTATCGTTGCCATCAAAGTACTTCATGCTCACATGAGTTCCCAACAAGAACGTGAGCAATTCGTCCACGAAGCCCAAATGTTGAAAAAACTCAAACATCCCTTTATTCTGCCCATTCTTGATGCGAGCATTCAAAATGGGATAGCATATATTGTGATGGAATACGCCTCGCGAGGGTCCCTCTGTGACCGTCTCAATCAGCACCCCAACCAACCGTTTCTGCTCGAAGAAGCACTCACCATTCTCTCACAGGTCGGGCAAGCCCTCCACCATGCCCACAGACAGAACATCGTACATCGTGACCTCAAACCCGCCAATATCCTCTTCAATGCCAGGGGAGAAGCCCTCCTAGCAGATTTTGGTATTGCAGCAGTCCTGACGACAGCAGGAACTAAAGAGTTGGGCCAGGGAGGAACACCTGCCTATATGGCTCCTGAGCAATTTGAAGGGATTGTCAGCACGAAAAGTGATCAATATGGTTTAGGCTGTATTGCCTATGAATTAGTAACTGGGCATAAGCCACTCAATGTTGAGACTATGTACATAGAAGCAATCTGGTATCAGCATGCTAAAGTTGATCCCCTTACCCCAACACAATATAATCCATCTATTCCTTCACACGTCGAACGTAACTACTCAGGTCTCCTAGAGACTTGCCAAAGGAGAGGAAAGCGACTAAAGTACAAGCATGACGAAAGACGAAGAACTGCAAGCCCTGCGCGAAGAAAATCGCACCCTCAAAGCATTGGTCGCGCAACTGCTCCCGTTGCAAGAGCAATTGGCCCAGGCGCATGCGCGGATCAAGGACCTGGAAGACCGCTTGGCGCAAGACAGTCGCACGAGTAGTAAGCCGCCCTCTTCCGATGGGCTGGCGCGTCTGCCACGCAGTTCTCGTCGTCCCAGCGGCAAGCGCCCAGGAGGGCAAGCGGGACATGCTGGGCACACGCTCGCGATGGTGGAGCCGCCAGATAGCGTCGTGCGTCACCGCCCCAAGGTGTGCAGCCAGTGCTGTGCGGACCTCAGCACTGTCCCAGGCAGTGTCGCCGAACGCCGTCAAGTCCTGGATGTGCCGGAAATGCGCCTGCTGGCCCACGAGCATCAGAGCGAAGCGATTTGTTGCCCCACCTGTCACCGCACCAGCTTGGGCAGCTTTCCCACCTCGGTGAGCGCGCCTGTGCAATATGGTCCCCACCTGCAGGCGTTGGCCGTGTATCTGCACCAGGGGCAATTGCTGCCCACGGCTCGCACGTGTGAGGCGCTCGCAGCGCTGTGTGGCTGCCACATCGCGCAAGCCACCTTGCTGCAGTGGAGCGAACTGGCCGCCGAGCGGCTGGCGCCGACGGTCGAGCGCATTGCCGAGCTGATCGTGGCCAGCCCGCTGCAACATGGAGATGAAACGGGCATCCGCGTGTATGGCATGCTGCATTGGCTGCATGTGAACTGCACCCGCTCTCTGACCCATCTGACGTGGCATGCCTCGCGAGGTCGGGAGGCCATGGACGAAATCGGCATCTGGCCGCGCTTTGACGGGCGAGGCATGCACGATCGACTGGTGAGCTATGATGGCTATGGCTGTGCGCACAGCATCTGTGGAGCCCATCTCGGGCGCGATTGTGCGGGAGTCGCTGAGCAGGACCATCAGCAATGGGCGGTGGAGATGCAGGACTTCTTGCTCGATCTGCATGACGCCTGTCACGAGTTTCGTCTGCTCCACCTGACCTCGGTTCCCCCCATCGAACGCGACGAATGGGTCGCGCGGTATGCGCGAGATCCTGGCCTCTGGCTATGCGGCTCAACCGCCACCAGCGGCGTCTTCCTCTGCAAAACGCCAAGGCCGACGCAAGCAAAGCAAGGGCAAGAATTTGCTCGATGCCCTGCTTTTGCGTGCCGAGCAAGTGCTGGCCTTGCTCGACGACTTGCGCATACCTTTTACCAACAACCAGGCCGAGCGGGATCTGCGCTGGGCCAAAGTCCAGCAGAAGATTTCGGGCACCTTTCGCAGTGCCACTGGGGTCACGGCTTTTTGCCGCATCCGCAGCTATCTTTCGACGATGCAGAAGCAAGGACACTCCATGCTCTCTGCTCTCACCGCTGTCTTCCATGGTCAACCTTTACCGGTCGCTTGGGCACCTGAGTAGTTACGATGTATAACTTAAAAGCATAGAGGGTGACAGAATAACAGGCCGTTTGTTGAAAAAATTGCAATCTTGTGCTACACTTAAGCCTCGTGATAGTTTGAGGTGTGTTAAAGTTGGCACACTTCGCTCATCTGTACACTCCGCGTGGAACTAAAGCATCAAAGACGACTATACC
>WNGR01006087.1_pt1 | contig 28158 bp, 22 predicted proteins | sample 5407581 | NCBI WGS metagenome assembly WNGR01 (sample SAMN13153383, study PRJNA577476) | soil metagenome | isolation source: 80 cm soil or saprolite under Garry oak tree replicate 2 | place: USA:California | collected 2016-06-15
CCTTCTCGTTCGGGCACGGGAAGATCACCGAGATCGACGTCATCGCCGACCCAGAGCGGCTGCGCCGGGTCGACCTGGCGGTCCTGGACGGCTGAGGCTCAGTTCAGGGCCAGGAAGCCCTAGCCGGCGCGGCCGGCAGGGCGCGGGATCTCAGGGCGCGCTGCACGAGGTCGCGCCGCTCGGCGAGAATGCGCACCAGGCCGGGATCACGCGGCTCGGCGGCCAGGAAACTGTCGATCTGCCTAAGCAGCTGCGGTGATGCCGCCGGGTGCGGGAACAGCACCTGCCCGAGCATGACGCGCAGGTGCTCGCCGCGCGACGACCAGATCGCCGGCAGGATCTCGAAGTACCGGTCCACGTACGGCGCGAGCAACCAGGCGTGCTCGGGCTGGATGAAACCGCGGGAGGCTTCGGCGACGCCGAGGACGCCGAGGTCCTCGGTCTCGGCCAGCAGATGCCAGGCGGCCGCCTTGTGCCCGGCGTCCGGTATCGCGGCGCGGCAGGCCACGGCGTGCCGCAGCCCGGCGTCGGTGGCGTCCCGCGCCAGTTCGGCATCGATCTCGGCGTCGCCGGCGCGCCCCGTGGTCGCGAGCCTGCGCAGGATGGCCCAGCGCAGCTCGGCGTCCACGGTCAGCCCGGGTATCTCGGCGCTGCCGTCGAGCAGCCCGGAGAGCAGGTCGAGCTGCTGCGGGGTGGCGGCGGTCCAGCTGAGCAGCTGGGCCCACGCGAGCTGGTGATCACTGCCCGGCTCGGCGGCGTGCAGCAGCCGGGTTCCGGCCGCCGCGAGCTCAGCCTTGCCTTCCGGTACCCACCGCGGGTCGCCGGCCAGCGTCATCAGCTGCCCGGTCACCGAGTGCAGGATCTGCAGCACCGAGACCGAGGGCTCCCGGTCCATGCCGCCCGCCAGCATCCGCACGAACGCGGGGAACGGCAGCTCGGCCTCGCGGAGCATGTCGATGGCCGCGCTCCAGCACACCGCGCGGGCGAGCGAGTCGGCGAGGTCACCGATCGCCCCGGTCAGGGTCCGGATGGACCGTGCGTCGAAACGGACGATCGCGTAGTCGAGGTCGCCGTCATTGAGCAAGATCAGGTCGGGCTGCCGGAGGCCGGCCAGCTGCGGCACGTCGGTGCGCGCGCCCGCGATGTCTATCTCCTGCTGGTGCACCCGGCTGAGCGTGCCGTCGACGTAGTCGTAGAGGCCCACGGCGAGGTGATGCGGCCGCAGCGTGGGGTGCCGCTCGGGTGCCTGCTGCAGGACCGCGAACGAGGTGAACGCGCCATCGGCGTCGACCTCGAACTCGCTGCGCAGCGTGTTCGGACCCGCGGTCTGCAGCCAGGCCCGCGACCAGTCCGCCAGGCTCGCCTGCGAGCTCGCCTCCAGGGCGGCCAGCAGATCCGCGAGCGTCGCGTTGCCCCAGGCATGCTCGGCGAGGTAGGCGCGGATGCCGGCCATGAACGTCGGCCGCCCCACCTGGGCGACCAGCTGCCGGAGCACCGAGGCGCCCTTCGCGTAGCTGATCCCGTCGAAGTTCGCCACGGCCTGGCTCAGGGTGGGCACGTCCGCCGCGACCGGGTGCGTGGAGGGCAGCTGATCCTGCATGTAGCCCCACGTCTTGCGGCCGCTGGAGAACGTGGTCCAGGCATCGGTGAAGCGCGTGGCCTCGGCGCTGGCCAGAGTGCCGCAGAACTCCGCGAACGACTCGTTCAGCCACAAGTCGTCCCACCACTTCATCGTCACCAGGTCGCCAAACCACATGTGCGCCATCTCGTGCAGGATCACCATGCCGCGCAGTTCATACAGCGCGTCGGTGACCCGGGAGCGGAACAGCAACTCGTCCGAGACGACCACGCAGCCGACGTTCTCTGTGGCGCCGACGCTGTAGTCGGGCACGAACACCTGATCGTATTTGGCGAAGGGGTAGTCGCCCTGGAACAGGTCCGTGTAGAAGTCGAGGCCCTGGCGGGTGATCAGGACGATGTCCTCGGCGTCGAGGTGCTGGGCGAGTGAGGAGCGGCAGGCCAGGCCGAGCGGGACCACCTGGCCGCGGGCGGTTGTGTGCGAGGTCCGCACGACGTAATAATCACCGGCCGCCACGGCGGTCAGGTACGTCGAGATCTGCGGTGTCGGCGGGAAATGCCACACGGCGCTGCCGCCCTCGGCGGCCGGCTGGGAGCCGAGCGCGGGCTGGTTCGACAGCACCGCCCAGTGCCCGGGCACCGTGACGTGGAACGTGAACGCGGCCTTCAGGTCCGGCTGCTCGAAGTTCGCATAGACCCGGCGGGCATAGGCAGGCTCTAACTTCGTATATGTGTAGATCTTGCCGTCAGCGGAATCGATCGCCCGGTGCAGGCCGGTGCCATCACCTGAGTAACGGCAGTCGGCGACCACCCGCAGCTCGTTGCGGTGGGCGAGACCCGGCAGCATGATCCGCCCGTTCGTGATGGCCCCGCGCGGGTCGATATGGGTGCCGTTCAGGACGATCTCATGCACTCTTTCCGCGATGAGGTCGGCGTACGTCGAGGCGCCGGGCTGGCTGCAGCGGAACCGTACCACGCTGGTCGAGCCGAAGACCTCGCTGCCGCGGGTCAGGTCAAGCGCGACGTCGTAGGAGTCCACTCGCAGCAGCCGGGCGCGCTCGCCGGTCTCGGCACGGGTGATCTCGGCTATGGGCATGGGCGGCGTCCCTCGGCAACGTGCTAGGTCTGGGGCCGCCAACAGGCTAAGGCATCCGGCTGCGCAGAAGAAGGATTCCTGGCGCTCGGTTGCCGGCATCATAGGGGCTAATCTGCGCGTAGCAGGAGGAGAACCTATTGTGCCGCAACCTGAGTTAGTGGAACCGCTGCACCGGTGGGATCCGGAGCAGATTGGCGGCTATGTCCTGATCGGCCGGCTGGGCGCGGGTGCGATGGGGCGGGTCTTTCTTGGGCGGTCGGCGGCGGGACGCCTCGTCGCGGTCAAGACGATCAAGATCGAGCTTGCCGACGAACCTGGCTTCCGTACCCGTTTCGCCCAGGAAGTGGCCGCCGCCCGGCGGGTCAGCGGGGCCTTCACCGCCGCGGTCGTCGCGGCCGACCCCGAGGCCGATGTGCCCTGGCTGGCCACGGCGTACGTGCCCGCGCCCTCGCTGAGCAGGCTGGTGCGGGCCTGCGGCCCGCTGCCCGTTTCCGCGGTCCGCTGGCTCGCGGCCGGCTGCGCCGAGGCGCTGGAGTCGATCCACAGCGCCGGGCTGGTGCACCGGGACCTGAAGCCGTCCAACGTGCTGGTCTCGCCGGACGGGCCGAGGGTCATCGATTTCGGCGTCGCCCGGGCGGCAGAGCGGATCCAGCTTACGGTCACCCGAGGAGCCGTGGGCACCCCGGCCTATATGGCCCCTGAGCAGGCCAGGGACACCAGGAACGCGACCACAGCGAGCGATGTGTTCTCGCTGGGCGCGACGATGCTGTTCTGCGCGACCGGCCACGCACCGTACCAGGGCGAGACGGTGATGGACGTGCTGGTGCGGCTCGCGACCGAGCCGCCGGACCTGACCGGGCTGCCCGCCGACCTGGCCGACATCGTGACGGCCTGCCTGGACCGGGACCCGCGCAAGCGCCCAAGCTCGGCCCTGGTCCTCGCCCGCCTGGCCCCGGCTATCAGCCTGGATGCCGACGGCCGGGAGCCAGGTTCCGCCTCGCTGCCGGGCTCCGCGCTGGCCCTGATCGCCGAATACCGCCAGGACCCCAAGCCGTCCGCGCAGGCGGCGGCGGAACCCGCCGAGGAGGCCACATTCGGCTCCCAGCCCCCGCCGAGCGCCCCGTCCCGGCCCCGGGCGCTGTCCGCCAGAGCACGGACCCGGTGGGGCACATCCCGCCGTGAGCACGCCGCCGGGCCGCGTGGCTGGGCCGGTCCCGGCCGGCCGCGCCCGAGCCGGACGCTGGTGGCTCTCGTCTCGGCCGCGGCGGCGGTCATCCTGATCGCCGCGGGCGCGGGCATCGGCGCCGCCATCGCCGGCAGCGGCAGGCCGCCGCCGCTGGGCCCGCTGCTGCCCCCGCCGCCACAGGCTTCGGCGCTTTCTGCCCCATCAGGGACGCCGCAGATCGGTGTCAGCCAGATCCAGGGCGACAGCCGTACCGTGTTCATCGTGCACGGCCAGGGATGGCCTCCTGGCCGGCCGGTGACCGTGACCCTCGCCGGGGTCCGGGCCTCGCCCGAGCATCCCGTCGTGGATGATGTCGGCACCTTCAGCTACGCGATCAACCAGGATCATGAGTTCTTTGCCGGCGGGCTGCCGCTCGGGACCTATGAGGTGGTGGCCACAGGACCGGGCGGCGCCAGGGCCGTGGCCAGGTTCGCCGTGTTCCGCAAGTAAGCCGCGGCGGCCTCAGTGACCACGGCGGTCATGGCCAGGCGGGTGGTCAGATCACCTGCGTCCACCACAGATCCTCCTGGCGGGAGCACCAGGCCGGGTCGCTCAGGCGGGCCAGGTCGCCGACGGCTACGGTCCCGTTCTCGATCAGCACGCCCACAGCGACCTCGTCGGACAGCCGGACGCCGGGGCGGACCAGGCCGCGTTCGGCGATCTTGCGGCGCAGCACCTTGAGATGCTCGCCGACCCGTGCTGACAGCCGGTCGCGGAACGCGGGGTCGCTGTCGAAGCAGTCGATCTCGTGGTGGGCGTCGGTGACCTCGAGCGCGGCCCGTGCGATCTCGGGCGTCCTGGGCAGCGGCGTGCTGCGCGCTGGATCGATCAGCCAGGGCCGGCACCACATCAGGGCCACCAGGAAAAGCTTTGTGTTCGGGTCCAGGTAGAGCGGGAGCAGAGTCGGATCGCCGTCCCCGCGCAGGTCCGCGCCGGCTTCGCTCAGCGCGGCGGCCCTGGACACGACGACCAGGCGCAGCGGCTTGCCTTCGTCCAGCATCGCGCGGGAGCCGATCAGCGCGGTTCCCTGCTGTATGAACCAGCCTCCCGACGGCTCGTCCTGCCCGTCCAGGCGCGGCAGCCGGATCCGGTATCCGTCGCCTTCGGCGTACAGCGCATGGGTGTAGCTGATGTTGGCCACCCACGCCCCGCCCGCCGACGCGCTGATGGCGCCAGCCCGCCGGGACAGCCCGCGCCCGGCCGGGATTACCAGGTCCGCATCGGGCCCCCGGCCGAACACCAGCCTGGTGCCCTCGGGAATGCCGATCACTCGTCCGGAGGGGGTGGTGACATGTGCCGCCGCCGGGGTCGAATCGAGCGCCATCGCCAGTCCTGCCCGTGCCTTTCATGCCCCCAGGTTTCCGCCCGCCCCGACAGGTATGTGCCCGCCTGCGGCGGCCGCGTGCGCGCGGTAGCGCGCATTTTAGGGCCGCTGCGGCGGGGAGCGCATCCCTGAGTTCGGGGATGGCCAGGCGGGCTGCGTCGCGGTTGGCTTGGCACTGGCCGGGGCGAGGCGTCGCTGCTCCGGGGGGATGGCTGCCCCGCCAGGCAGCCGACCAAGGAGTCCGCCCGATGGGATCCTTTCCCTGAGCGCGGGATTCGTGGGGGGACCTGCGGGTCTCGGGCAGCCCGCCTCACCCCGGCCGCTTACTCCCTGCCGCTTCCAATTCTTCACTGCGGGTTGGCCTTGGGTTGCCGCTCGGCGCGACGTTGGGCAGGGAATTAGCGGCTAATTTCGGTCTGCTTCGGACCATTTTTCTCCAGATACAACGGCCATCGGGTGTGTAAATCTCCGCCGCCAGTGGAATAGGACTTCCGTAATTGATCAACACGGGGGGAGATCAGTGCCTGCACGAACTACGACCCGTACGGCCGCTCGCCGCAGTCCGGCGAGTGCCGTCCGTACCAGGTCGACAAGCCGCAGCGCGTCCAGGCGCGCTGTCAGCCGCCCGAAGACAAAGGGCAGCACCAGGGCGACCGCGGTCAAGACGACGCGCAGGGCATCCATGAATGCGCCATCCGCCGCCTCCGCTGCTCGGACCGTCTCATCCGCGGCGACCAAGGTAACCTCCGCAGCCAGCAAGATGACGGCTGCGGCCACGAAGGCCACGTCCTCGGCCAAGACGATGTCCACCGCCTTGCAGGCGATGAACACCGCCACCAAGGCCATGACCACCGCGGCCAGGTCACTCACGACAGCCGCCAAGACGATGTCCTCGGCCAAGCCGATGGCAGTGGCGAGCACGGCCAAGTCCAGGACCGCCAAGCCGAAGAGCATCGGGGCTAAGTCCAGGACCGCCGCCAAGGCGAGGACCACGGCCAAGGCAAAGACCACGGCGATGAAGTCCAGGACCGCCGCCAAGGTGAGGAGCACCGCCAAGCCGAAGACCACGGCGGCCAGGTCCAGGACCGCGGCCAAGTCGTCCACCATGGCCACGAAGTCAGCGGCGACCACCAAGCATGCCACCGCGGCCAGGTCGGCGCGGACCGCGAAGCCTCCGGCAGGACGGCCGAAGACCGCTGCGGCTAAGTCCAGCGCCACGGCCAGGCCGGGTATCTCGGCGGTGAAGCCGCACGGTACCGCGAAGGCCAAGACCAAGACCAGCACCAAGCCCAAGGTCAGCAAGCCCAAGGCGAGCACCAAGCCCAAGGCTGGCCGGCCCAAGGTGAGGTCGGTCCGATCGACATCATCCAGGCAGTCCCGGCCGGCGCTGAGCGTCGCGTCAGCGCCTCGGACCCCTGGCGAGGATCAGTACGGCGGCCTGCTGGCTGGCCTCATTCGCTAAGCACACGACGGGCCAGCGCCCCGGGTGACCAGACTGGGATCCCGGGGCGCGGCCATTCCCTGGTTAGCGCGCGGCCAGCACCTCGGCGATTTTCGCGGCGGCACCGGGCGGGTCCTCGGCGGCGTGCAGCACCTCGCCCCACGACCACCTGTAGAACCAGCACAGCCGGCCGTGGTCGTCCGTGCCCGGCGTGCAGTCGATGCTTTCCGCCAGCATCGACGCGCCAGGTATGAACACGTGCAGGGCAGCCGGGTACGAGGTCTTCACCGTGGCGTGGAAACCCTCGGTGTCCAGCGCCGTCGCGAGCCGGTGCAAGTGGTAACTGCGTACATGGTCATGCGTGCCGTCCTGCATCTCACCTGCCTTGCGGGGTCGGCACATTGTCAGCGCGGGCTGGCCCACCTTGTCAAGCCCGCCCGGCCCGGGCGGGCCGTCAGCGTCCGGGGGCCCCGTACTCTGGATAGCTACCGTATACATCCGGCCCGTACGGGTCTGGGGGAGCGTATCCGCCCTGCTCAGGCGAGCCGGCCGGATACGCATCAGGCTGGTAGCCCGCCTGGTCATGCTGCACGTAACCGTTCCCGTAGTCGGCTCCCAGCCCGTCTGGGCTGAGCGGGCCGGGAAACTGCCCGGAAAGGTCCGGGTAACTGGGGGTGTCCTGGCCAGGAACGCCAGGCACTGTGGCCTGGTGATTCCAGTAGTCGTTCCCCGTCTCGCCGTTCGCGGCGGGCGGTGGGTAGGACCCGTACTCAGGCACCTGGTACTCAGCGGCGGAGTACTCAGGCGCTTGGTACCCGCCGTAGCCGGAGACAACGGTCTGGCTGTCCGGCGTCACATAGCTGCCGTACGGGTTCCCTGTCGCCCCGGGGGCGGCCGGACCGGACGGGGCCTGGGCATAGGGGTCCTGGAACGACGGGCCGGACGGGTAGGCGTACGGGCTGGTCAGCTCCGCACCTCCGCCAGGGCCGGAGAACTGCGGTGCCGGGGGACCATAACTCGCGGGCTGCTGCGCTGGGTCGGGATACGGCGGCGGGATCGGCATGCGGGAGCCGCCGGGGGGCGTGTCGGCCCTCCTGTTGCGGTAGGACCTGCTATCAGAAGCGGGAACCCTAGGGAAGGACGGGCTTGTCAGCGGGTCATCGTCAGGGACGGGGCCGTCAGGGACCGGGCGCGGCGCGCCCGGCGGGATGCCGCTTCTCAGGATCGAAAGGTCGGAAGGGCCGGTATGCGGCTCCCCGAGCTCGAGCAGGCCTTTGACCGCGCGGGCCCCGCTGACCGGAACCGGCGCCGGGGCGAAATCGCTCAGGCCGGCGGCCGCAGGGGCCAGCTCGGTGTCGGCAGGCTGCGGGCGGCCCCGCACGGGGAGGCCGGTGGCGGGGTCCCGGCGCGGAGCCCCGCCCGCTGTAGGGCGCCGGCTTGCCGGTACATCAGTCTCCCGGTCCGCCCTGGACCGTTCTGGCTGCCGCTGAGGCGCAGGCTTCGTCGAGGCCAGTGGCTTCTCCGAGGCCAGTTCCGCCCAGTAGTCCACATCGGAGAGCTTGTCCCACTCGCTGCTATCCCACTCAGAGCTGTCCTCGGAACGTTTACCGCGAGCCGGGCGCGGGCGGGCCGGCGCATGGCCCTGATCGGGTCGCTGCGGCCTGCCGTTGCTGCCGCGGCGCTGATTCGGGCCGGTCGGCGGCCGCCTGCCGTTACCGGCGCCGCGGCGGTCGTCCGCGGCGGACGGCATGACCGGCATGCCGTTGTCGCTGCCACGGCGCTGGCCGGCCGGCATCTGCGCCATTCCGTTGTCACCGCGCCGCTGGCCCGGCCCGGCCGGCATCTGCGGCCTGCCGTTGTTGCTGCCGCGGCGCTGGTTCGGGCCGGGTGGAAGGCCATTCTCACTGCGGCGGCGACCGCCAGGACCGGAGGGCATGACCGGCATGCCGTTGCCGTCGAGGCCTTGTGCCTGGCGCGGGCCGAAATCACGATCTGCGCCAGTTCTGCGGCCATTCTGAATTCGCTGATCGGGACCCCGTCTGGCCGGCCGTACGGGACGGCCGCCGCCACTTGGACGACTGCTTGGACGACGCTCCGGGCGGGCATAACGCTGGTCACGCCCACCCTGGCCACCGCGGTTCCTGGTTTTGGTGGCGGGCTGATCAAACTCGTCAGGGTCCTCTGCTCTCATGTTCCGCGCCGCCACAATGACGACGACGAGGATAACCACGACAACAACAGCGAGGACGACCACGAGCTTAGTCATCGCACCATCCAACGGGGCATGGCCTCATGGTGTGGTGCAGGCGAGGCACGCGTGGCCATCGACGCGGGCCTTTCCCGTTTGCGCGAGCACCCTGGATCCATTAAGTGACTTATCGCTTGAACTGTGATTCTGTCGGACCGCTATGCCCCTGTCACGCGTTTCGAGAAGTTTACCCAGCTGTGTCTACACTTTGCTGTCGGGCCGCTACGGCATGACAACGGCGTTCAGCCGCCCCCGAGCAATGGCGTTCCTGGCGATGGCAGTCCAGGCCGCGGTGAGGCTGGGTTGTCTCGGCAGCCGCAACGGCGCGTTCAGAGCATAGATCGTGAACCGGTACCGATGCCGGTCGTTCGGGCAAGGTGCGGCGTAGCCCACCGCGCCCTTGCTGTTCTCTGCCTGCCGCGCGCCGGGTGGAAGCCGGCCCGCCTGGATGTCAGGTGTGTCTGGGTTGATGTTGTACACGATCCAGTAGACGTAGGGAGTGATGGGGGCATCAGCGTCGTCCACGACCAGGGCCAGGGCCTTCGTGCCCTGCGGTGCGCCGGACCAGTAGACCGGCGGGTTCTCGCCCTTGCCATGGCAGGTGAACTGGGCCGGAAGCGGCTCCTGGCCGAACGCCGGGCTGGTCACCGTCATCACCAGCGGATCGCCCTGCAGTCCTGCACGCCCGCCGAGCAGGCCGCAGCCACCGAGCGTCAATGCTGCGGCTGCCGCGGCCGCAGCTCGTCGGCCAGCCCGTGCGAACACGCGATCACACCGGCTCAAGCATCCCTCCTTTACCCGCCACGCCCCCCAGCCCGCCATGCCCCCAGCCTGCCACGCCACCGGACCAGTCCGCAGCGCCCGCTCAGGTCTTGCGCCGGTACACCCGGACCGCCAGCGGCGCGAAGACAACCAGGATGCCAAGCGCCCACAGCATCGCCTCGCCGGCCGGGGTGGCCACCGGGCCGCCCACCATCAGGCCCCGGCTGGCCTCGGCGAGCAGCGTCATCGGGTTCGCCTTGGCAAAGGCTTGCAGCCAGCCGGGCATCGTGGCGATCGGGACCAGCAGGCCACTGGCGAAGATGATCGGGAACATCGCCGTGAACCCGAATACCTGAACCCCCTGCGGCGTCTTCACCAGCAGCCCGATCAGCGCCGACACCCAGCACATGGCCATCGCGAAGACGAGGATCAGGGCGCAGCCCGCCACCGCGGCGAGCGGGTTGGTGGTCACCCGGAAGCCGAGCACCATCCCGAACCCGAAGGTCACCACCACGGAGATGACGTACCGGGTCACGTCGCCCATGATGGCCCCCGCGAGCGGGGCCCAGCGCGCTATCGGCAGGCTGCGGAACCGGTCGAACACGCCCGCTGATATGTCCTGGTTCAGCATCAGGCCGGTGCCGAGGGTCGCGAACAGCACGGTCTGCACGAGAATCCCCGGCAGGACGTACTGCAGATAGATGTGGGTACTGCCGTGCGCGATCGCGCCGCCGAACACGTACACGAACAGCAGCAGGAACATGATCGGCTGCAGGCTCAGGCCGAGCAGGTCCTCGGCGTTCGTCCGTATCTTCAGCACGCTGCGCCAGGTGAGCGTGAACGCGTGCCGCATCCCGGCGAGCGGGCCGACATGACGGCCGGGCACGGCCGGGGTCTGCGGCCGGGTGACGACGGCCGTGCTCATCTGCGGGATCCCTCCCTCTCGCGCACGGATGCCGGAGGCGCGCCACCGGCCGGCGCGTTTTCCTGATCGTCCTCGGCGCGGTGCCCGGTCAGGGTCAGGAACACCTCGTCCAGGCTGCTCTTGCGCAGCGCGAACTCGGCGAGCGCGATGCCCGAGCCTTCGAGCTGGCGCACCACGGCGGGAAGTACCTGCGCGTCGGCCACCGGCGCGGTCACCCGCCCGGCCGCGGCGTCGGTGACCGGGACGGTGCCGACCTGCCGGGCCAGCAGCTCGGCCACCTGGGGCAGCCGCTCGGAGTCGGCGGGTGAGACCTCGAGCACCTTGCCGCCGACCTTGGACTTGAGCTCGTCCGGCGTGCCCGTGGCGATCACCTTGCCGTGGTCGATCACCGCGATGTCGTGCGCCAGCTGGTCGGCCTCGTCCAGGTACTGCGTGGTCAGCAGCACCGTGGCCCCGTCGGCGACCAGGCCCCGGATCATGACCCAGACGTCGCTGCGGCTGCTGGGGTCAAGGCCGGTCGTGGGCTCGTCGAGGAACAGCACCCGGGGACGGCCGACCAGGCTCGCGGCCAGATCGATCCGGCGCCGCATGCCGCCGGAGTAGGTCTTGACCGGCCGGCTTGCGGCATCGGACAGCTCGAACCGGTCGAGCAGCTCGTGCGCCCGGGCCCGCGCGGCGGCCCGGGACAGGCCGAGCAGCCGGCCGATCATGATCAGGTTGTTGACTCCGGTCAGCCCGTCGTCGACGGACGCGTACTGGCCGGTGAGGCCGATGAGCTGGCGGACCTGGTGCGCCTCGCGGACGACGTCGTATCCGCCGACGCTGGCGCGCCCGCCGTCCGGCGGCAGCAGCGTCGCCAGGATACGGACCGCGGTGGTCTTGCCCGCGCCGTTCGGGCCGAGCAGCCCCAGCACGGTACCGGTGCGCACGGTCAGGTCCACCCCGGCCAGGGCGATGGTCTTGCCGAAGTGCTTGGCCAGCCCCTCAGTCTGGATCGCGTAGGTCAAAGCCCCGTCCCTTGTCAGCGGTGATGGTCACCGGACGCGGCCGCCCCTGACGAGGCGGCCGCTGGTGACCTGGCCCTCCCACTGTGCAGCATGAGTCTGACAGCTGGCGCACAGGCCGCTGACGGCGTGAAGCGCCGGCCGGGCGGGCACCGGGGCCCGGGCCACGCGCTCGCGGGCCTGCCGGTCAGTCGGGCTGGCGGGAATTGCCGAACATGATCTCGTCCCAGGACGGCACTGACGCGCGGCGGGACCGGCCCCCTGCTGCCTTCCTGACCGGGCGCTCCCGGGCCGGGGTCGGGTTCCCGTCGGGCGCCGCGGTCTCAAACTCCGGGCGCTCGTCGTCCGGCTCCCGGGCCGCAGGGACGGCCGGCGCGGCCGGCTGAGCGGCCGGGTGGGACTGGGCGGCACGGGACTGGGCGGCCGAGCGTGACGGGGCGGGCGCGACCGGCGGCATGGCCGGCGCGCGGTGCTCGGCATGGGCGGACGGGCGCTGCTCGGACGGATGAACCACCGACCCGCCCAGACGCGAGGCGATGGGCGTGACGGTCGCCGTCGCGGGCTTGCGGCCAGCGAAGCGGATCGCGGGCAGCTCGTCCTCGGGCAGGCAGAGCCGGGCGGCGTCGTCATCGTCCGGGCTGACATGCCTGCGCCGCGGATCGAAGATCCACTCGGCCACCTGCGGGCGGCCGCCCATGGTGAACGCGAGCTGCACCTGCCAGTTGCCGTCGGCCCGTTTCCTGGAATCCCACAGGGCATCGTCAGGAACCACGCCAAGCTCGACGAGCCGCTCGGCGACCACCTCGCCGAGCCTGGGCCCCGGTCCTGAATCGCCCGGACTGCGGACCGTGGCCCGCTGTGCTTCCTGAGCCCGGTACTCGCGCTCCGCGAGGACCGGCCCCTCGAAGCGGCGCACCCGCTCGATCGGGACACCTGCCGCGTCGGCGATCTCTTCGGCGGTCTCTCCGGCGCGGATCCGGTCCTGGATCTCCTTGGGTCGCAAGGGATTCTCCACTTCGATCTCGTACTGCGCGAGCCGGGAGAACTGCCCGCGAGCCACTGCCCTCAGGCGGTCATCAATCGGCAGCGAGAAACGCCCGCCCCGTCCCGGCACTGCGAGGATGGCGTAACTGCCGTCCTCGCTCACTGCGACGAGGCGCAACTGGTGCATCGGCGTCCCTTCGGCGCTGCCGCGGCCGCGCGGGGGCGTAGCTCGGTCTTCCCCCGGCATGAGTCTGACGGCAATGGCCCCGTCCTGGCCAGCACCTCGCCCGGCATGTCCCGCATGAGCATGTGTTTATGCCGGTCTGGCCCCCCGGGGAACGCGGATAATCGCGGGGCCCGCGCTGCACCGGGTCACCCGGGTAGGCGTTAACTTCCATTCACGTCACTGTCGTAGGCTCTCTCACTATGCATATCGACGCGATCTTCGCCGGCATCGGGCGCTTCGCGGTCCGGTTCCGTTGGCTGATTCTGCTGGCCTGGATTGCCGCGGCGTTCGCGGCGGCCACGCAGCTGCCGTCGCTCGCCAGCGTGACCCAGAACAACAACACCAAGTTCCTCCCGGCCAGCGCGCCGAGCGAGCACGCCGCGGAGCTCGCCGCGCCGTTCGGCACCAACAACCTGTTCGGCATCCCGGTGGTCGCCGCGCGGTCCGGGTCCGCGCTGACGCCGGCCGATACGTCCGCGCTGACCGCGCTGGCTGGCCAGCTGACCAAGGTCCCCAGTGTCGTCCGGGTGCAGGATCTCGGCCGGTCGCCCGGCGGGCAGGCCGAGCAGTTGCTCGCGCTCGTGCAGGCGAACGGCGGCGGCAACCAGAACCAGCAGACCAACCTGGTCAACGGGATGCGCGCGAAGATCGCCAGCGCCGGGCTGCCCGCCGGGCTGCAGGTGCACCTGGCCGGCGACATCGCCGTGCAGGTCGACCAGCAGAAGGCGTCCGGCAACACCGGCAACCAGGTGGAGGAGTTCTCCGCGCTGTTCATCATCATCCTGCTGATCCTGATCTTCCGTTCGTTCACGCTCGCGCTCACCACGCTCGCGCCCGCCTTCATCTCCGTGGTCATCGCCGGGCCGCTGGTCGCCGAGGCGTCACACCACGGGCTGCAGGTGTCCCCGCTGGCTCAGCTGCTGCTGATCGTCCTGGTGCTCGGCGCCGGCACCGACTACGGGCTGTTCCTGGTGTTCCGGGTGCGCGAGGAACTGCGGGCCGAGCACCACGGTGAAGCGGGAGACCGCTATCCGGGATCCCGCGGCACGGCCGGCAGCATGCTGCGCGACGTGATCCACCCGAGGCAGCCGGCCAGGAACGCGATCGTCAGGTCGGTCACCAGGGTCGGCGAGTCGATCACGTTCTCCGCGGCCACGGTGATCGCGGCGGTGCTCACGCTGCTGCTGGCCACGTTCCCGTTCTACTCCAACCTCGGCGTGCCGTTCGCGATCGCTGTCGGCGTCATCCTGCTCGCCGGGCTGACCCTGCTGCCCGCGCTGCTCTCCATCCGGCTGTCGCTGCTCGCGGTCAAGCGCACCCTGTTCAAGAGCATCTTCGGCAGGCCGAAGCTGCTGCCGTGGAACATCCAGGGCCGCGGCAAGCCGGGAGCCTGGGGCCGGGTGGCCAGCCGCATCGTGCAGCACCCGGTGCCGACGCTCCTCAGCGGGGTCGTCCTGTTCGGCGCGCTTTCTGTCGCCGTGTTCGGCTACACGGCGGCCGGGTTCGGCGGCAGCACCAGCCCGCCAGCGGGCAGCGACTCGGCTGCCGGCCAGGCGCTGCTGACCAGGTACTTCCCGCAGGCGTCGGCCAACCCGACCAGCCTGATCTTCCGGTTCAGCACCCCGGTCTGGCAGGACCCGCAGCCGCTGGCCGCCGCGACCACCAAGCTGCAGGCGAGCGACCTGTTCACTCAGGTGGCCGGGCCGCTGAACCCGGCGGGCGCGCCCATCACCCCGGCGCAGTACAGCGCGCTGCACGCGGAGCTCGGCCCGGCCAAGGCGCTGCCCCCGGCACCGCCGCCCGGCACCACCGTGCCGACCGCCGCCTACCAGGCCTACCGGGCCACCTCGAACTACGTGAGCGCCGACGGGCACACCGTGCAGTACGCCACCGGCCTGAAGGCCGGCGATCCCGGTAGTACCTCCGCGATGAACGCGGTGCCGTCCGTCCGGGCCGAGACCACGGCGGTCGGGAAGTCGATCAGTGCGGCCGACTCCGCCGTCGGCGGCGAGGCACCGGCGCTGTACGACATCAGCAGCATCTCCAACAGCGACCTGAAGCGGGTGATCCCGATCGCGATCCTGGTGATCGGCCTGCTGCTGGCGCTGGTGCTGCGCAGCCTGATCGCCCCGCTGTACCTGATCGCCTCGGTCGCGATCTCCTACCTCGCGGCGCTCGGCCTCTCGGTGCTGCTGTTCATCAAGCTCGGCAACAGCGGCGGCCTGGTGTTCTTCATGCCGTTCCTGATGTTCATCTTCCTGCTCGCTCTCGGCGAGGATTACAACATCCTGATGATGACGAGGATCCGGGAGGAGGCTCGCCTGCTCCCGCTACGTGACGCAGTTGTCCGGGCCCTGAGCGTGACCGGAACCACCATCACGTCGGCCGGGCTCGTGCTGGCCGGCACGTTCATCGTGCTGACCTTCGCGGCCGGCAGCGGCTCGGGCGGCAGCCAGATCCGCGACATCGGCCTGGGCCTCGCGCTGGGGATACTGATGGACACATTCCTGGTCCGAACGCTGCTCGTGCCCTCCACTGTCGTCCTGCTCGGCCGGTGGAACTGGTGGCCGTCGAAGATGAGCCGCGCCGGAGCGCAAGTGCCCGCGGCGGCCGTGCCGGCCCAGGCCGTGGGCTCGTCAGGCAACCACGTCGCGACTGGGCCCGACGGCGGCGCGGGGGAGTCCAGGCAGCCAGATCGCCACCGGTGAGCCGCGGGTCGGCTGGCCGGCGCAGGACAGGAGCGGCATGCCCGCGCCGCCGATGATCAGTGTCATCCTGCCGGTGTACGCGGTCGAGGAGTACCTGGGCGGCTGCCTGGACTCGATCCTGGACCAGGCGCCGGCCGGCATCGAGGTCATCGCGGTCGATGACGCCTCGCCAGACGGCTGCGGCCGGATACTCGACGCCCGGGCGGCCAGGGACCCGCGGCTGCGGGTGGTGCACCTGCCCGAGAACGCCGGGCCAGGTCACGCCCGCAACGTGGGCCTGGACGAGGCCACGGGGGAGTACGTCTGGTTCGTCGACGCCGATGACCTGCTGGCCGACGGCGCGCTCGCCGCGGCGGCGGCCCGGCTCGGGCAGGACCGTCCCGACGTGCTGCTGATCGACTACGAGGACCTGTTCCCCGGCGGCCAGACGGCACCGAGCCCGGGGCGGGCCCTGCTTCGCGACGCGCCCGGGGGCACATTCACGCTGGCTGAGCAGCCGCAGCTGATCCACCTGACCATGACGTCCTGGAGCAAGGTGATCCGCCATGACTTCCTGGCCGGGCTCAAGCAGCCGTTCCCCGAGGGGATTCACGAGGACGTGGCCCTCACCTGCGCGATGCTGCTCGGCGCGGAGCGGATCGGCGCGCTGCCGCAGGTGTGCTACCGGTACCGGCGGGCCAGGCCTGGGTCGTTCATGGCCACGCCGAGCAGCGGGCAGCTGCGGATCTTCTCCTCCTATGAGACGGTGTTCGGCCTTCTTGACGAGGCGGACCTGCCGCCGTCGGCCAGGGTGCGGGCGGCGGTGTTCGAGCGCGCGATCTGGCACTACACCACCGTGCTGCAGGCCACGGGCCCGGGCATCGGCCGCGGTGGGCTGGTGCCGCGCGCGGTGCGCCGGGACTTCTTCGAGCGCATGCACCGGGACTTCGTGCGGTACCGGCCTCCGGGCTACCGGCATCCGCCTGGGGCCCGGGGGATAAAATTCCGCCTGGTGGAGCGGAATGCGTACTGGACGTACTCCGTCCTTGAGCCGGTTAACGAACTGCGGGTGCTGCTGGCCCAGGCTGCCTCGCGGCTGCCAGACCGCCTGACATTGGTCAAATGGGTGCCAGAAAGGCAGGGCCTTCGGAAGAAGTAGCCGGCCGGAGGGAGTGGCGGCATGCGGCACGTGGTCGGGGTTCTTCTCGCGGCGGTCATGGCCTTGATCCTGTTCTTCGTGGCCGGCTGGGGAGTGGCCAGGATCACCTCCCTGCACTCCGGCGGCGTGGGCCTGACCGGCGCGGGCGGCCTGGCGGCCCTGGCCGCGGTGCTCGCGTGCGGCCTGCTGCTCGGCGTCCTGCTGGCGGTCCCGTGGATCTCGCCGCTCGGCGCCGGGCTGCCCGGCCTCCTGCTGCTCGGCTGGTCCGCTCTGCTGGTGGTGAGCGCCAGGCAGGCCACCCGGCTGATCCCGCTGCAGGGCCAGGCGTACGCGGCCGGCTTCGGGAGCATGCTGGTGACCGGGGTGCTGGCGTTCGCGGGCGCGGTGATGGTCGTCCCGCTGTTCGTGCCCTCCCGGTGGCGGCCCAGGGGCGGCGCGGACTTCGTCGACCTCGAGGAGCCGCCCAGCGAGTTCGGCCTCATCCGGTGACCTGACTTCTCCGCCATTACGCCCGATATCAGCCAGACCCCGTTCAGCCGGATACGTGATCCTCTCGGCTAACTCACGCGTGGTAAGCATATGATCACCTTGCGTGATGCACGTTGCTGATGGGGGAATGGTTCACCGGTGACCTACGGACTGATAGCCGCGATGGCCTGGGCGGCATCCACCGTCGCGGCCGCGAACGCGGCCCGGCAGCTGGGCACGTACTACGCCGTCCTCACCAGCCAGGTTCTCGGCCTGGCCACGCTCGGGCTGCTGACAGCCATGCTGCACCCGTCGCTGGCGGCCGCCGGCCGCACCCTCACGGGCCTGGCGGCCGCGGGAGTGCTCGGCCTGCTCGGCTGGCTCTGTTACTACCGGGCCCTGGAAAGCGGGCCGGTAGGCCTGGTCAGTGCGATCGGCGCCAGCTACGGCGGGGTGACCGCGCTGCTCGCCGTGGCCGTGCTCGGCGAGCACATCGGCGGTTTCGGCGGTGCCGGAGTCATGCTCGCGGTGGGCGGAGTGGCCCTGGCCGTGGCGCGCGCGCCCAAGGCCGCCGGCGCGCCCGGCGAGGTGAGCGCGGCAGCGCTGGACCGTGGCCCGCGGCACACGTTTGCGCGGGCCGTGGCGGCGCAGCGCGGATTCCTGCGCCAGGGCACCACGCTGGCACTGGCCTCGGCGCTGACCTACGGGGTCGGCGCGTTCCTGCTGGGCCGCTACTCGATCCGCGCGGGCTGGCTGCCGTCCACGCTGGTGACCTACGCCGCCTCGGTGCTGGCGCTGGTGCTGGCCCTGCCGTTCGCCCGGCCGCCGGCCAGGACCCGCGGCGGCCCGGCCGGGTTGCTGTGGGCGGTGGCGGCCGGCCTGACCGAGGCCGCGGCCCTGCTCGCTTTCTCCCGCGGCGGCCAGGCCGGACAGGTGGCGATCACCGCCGCGGTCTCCAGCCTGTACCCCGCGCTCGCGCTGGCTGCGGGCATCGTGATGTTCCGCGAGCGGCTCAGCCGCCAGCAACTGGTCGGGGTGGGCTGCATCGCCGCCGGGCTGATCATGCTCGGCTTGGCTTGAATCAGCCCGCCCTGACCGGCCCGCCCTGGCCCGGGCCGCCCGGAGGGCCGGAGGCCGCTAGTGCGCCCCGGCGAACTGCTCGCTCTCGGTGGGCAGCGCGGTCGTCGCGGAGTCCGGGGTGATCGCGGAGGTCACCAGGTCGAAGTAGCCGGTGCCCACCTCGCGCTGGTGCCTGGTCGCGGTGTAGCCGGCGTCCTCGGCAGCGAACTCGGCGTCCTGCAGCCTGACGTAAGCCGGCATGCCCTCGTCGGCGTAGCCGCGGGCCAGATTGAACATCGAGTGGTTCAGCGCATGGAAGCCGGCCAGCGTGATGAACTGGAACTTGTAGCCCATGTCGCCCAGCTCGCGCTGGAACTTCTCGATCGTGCCCTCGTCCAGGTGCGCCCGCCAGTTGAAGGACGGTGAGCAGTTGTAGGCGAGCAACTGGTCCGGGTAGACGTTCCTGATCCCCTCCGCGAACTGCCTGGCCACCTCGAGGTCCGGCGTGGAGGTCTCCATCCAGAGCAGGTCGGAGTAAGGCGCGTAGGCCAGGCCGCGCGCGATGCAGGACTCCATCCCGCCACGGACCCGGTAGAAGCCCTCGGCGGTCCGCTCGCCGGTGACGAAGCGCTGGTCCCGCTCGTCGATGTCACTGGTGATCAGGTTCGCCGACTGGGCATCGGTGCGGGCCACGATCAGCGTGCGGACGCCGCAGACGTCGGCGGCGAGCCTGGCCGCGTTCAGCGTCCGGATGTGCTGGCCGGTCGGGATCAGGACCTTGCCGCCGAGGTGGCCGCACTTCTTCTCCGAGGCCAGCTGGTCCTCCCAGTGCACCCCGGACGCTCCCGCCGCGATCATGGCCTTCATCAGCTCGAAGGCGTTCAGCACGCCGCCGAATCCGGCCTCGGCGTCGGCGACGATGGGCGCCAGCCACTGGGTGCCGTCCCCGCCCGTGCTGGAATCCGCTGTCTCGGCCCAGGCGATCTGGTCGGCCCGCAGCAGCGCGTTGTTGATCCGGCGGACCACCTGCGGCACCGAGTTCACCGGGTAAAGACTCTGGTCCGGGTAGGTCTGCCCGGCCAGGTTGGCATCGGCCGCCACCTGCCAGCCGGACAGGTAGATGGCCCGCAGCCCGGCCTTGACCTGCTGCACGGCCTGGTTGCCGGTCAGCGCGCCGAGGGTGTTGACGTAACCGCCGGAGTGCAGCATCGACCAGAGGCGTTCCGCGCCCAGCTTGGCCAGGGTGTGCTGCTCCTGCACCGAGCCGCGCAGCCGCACCACGTCAGCCGCTGAGTAGGTACGCTCGATGCTGGCCCAGCGCGGATCGGTCGCCCACTGCCGCGCCAACGCCGCCGCCTGCTCGTCGATGGAGGCCAAGCGCTGGCCGTTTCCGGCCGATGCGCCGTTATGCGTACCGTTAAGGGGACGATCGTTCACTGCAGACCTCCAATGTCCGCCCCGGGCGATACCTGCACCCCGGGTCGATATCACCGAGCCTGCGGCAGTCCGGCGCGGCAGCCTAGTGCTTGAGCTAGTGAACTTTGCAGATAATTCGTCTAGAGTGAAGATGTGGCAGTCTTCGCAGAGAAAGATTCTCGCTCCTTCACCGATGGCCGGCTGGATCTCGAGGTGTTCGGTCAGCGGCTCCGGCATGCCCGCCGCGCCCAGGGGCTGACCCTGGCCGAGCTCGGCGAGCGGGTCGGCCGCGCTCCCTCGGTGCTGTCGCTGATCGAGAACGGCCGCCGTGAGCCGAAGCTGTCCCTGATCGAGGCGCTGGCGGCCGCGCTGTCGGTGCCGGCCGAGGAACTGCTGCGCCGCCAGCCGCCGAGCCGGCGGGCCCAGCTGGAGATTGCCCTGCAGGAGGCCCAGCGCGACCCGGCTTACCGCGAGCTTGGCCTGCCGCACCTCCGGGTCGGCGCGCGCGTGCCGAGCGACGTGATCGAGCACCTGGTCGCGCTGCACGCCGAACTGCGCAAGCAGCGCGCCAAGCCGACGGCGACACCCGAGGAGGCCCGCGCGGCCAACGCCGACCTGCGGGCGATGATGCGCGAGCGCGGCAACTACTTCGCGCCGATCGAGGAGGAGGCGGCCGCGGCACTGGCCCGCGCGGGCTACGCCGGGGGAGCCCTCTCCCAGGGGATGCTGCTGTCGGTGGTGAGCCGGAGCGGATTTAGCGTTCGGTATGCCAGGGACCTTCCCCGTTCCGTCCGGTCCGTTACCGACCTGCGCAACCGGAGGATCTACCTGAAGCAGGAATCCATGGGCATGCATACGCCGCGGACGATCCTGCTGCAGACCCTCGGGCACTTCGTGCTCGGGCACCGCGCACCGCAGGACTTCGCCGACTTCCTGCGGCAGCGGGTGGAGGCCAACTACTTCGCCGCCGCGGTGCTGGTTCCCGAGCAGCAGGCCACGGCGTTCCTGCGCGAGGCGGCCGAGGCCAGGAGCCTGTCCGTGGAGGACCTGCGGGACGTGTTCGCGGTGTCCTATGAGATGGCCGCGCACCGGTTCACCAACCTGGCCACCCATCACCTCGGCCTGCCGTGCCATTTCGTGAAGAACGACGAGGACGGGATCATCTACAAGGCGTACGAGAACGACGGGGTGATCTTCCCGGCCGACGCCACCGGCGCGATCGAGGGCCAGCGGATGTGCCGGCAGTGGGCGGGCCGGCAGGTGTTCGCGGCCGACGACAGGTTCAGCCCGTACTACCAGTACTCGGACACGCCGTCGGGGACCTACTGGTGCACGGCGTTCGTGGACCAGAGCCACGATCGCGGCTTCGCGATCACGCTCGGCGTGCCGTTCGAGCACTCGCGCTGGTTCCGCGGCCGGGAGACGGTCGCGCGCCGCACCTCGGCCTGCCCGGACTCCGAATGCTGCCAGCGCCCGCCCGCCAGCCTCGCGGCGCGCTGGGAGGGCCGGGTGTGGCCGTCGGCGCGGGCGCACTCGCACATCCTGTCCGCGCTGCCCTCGGGCAGCTTCCCCGGCGTGGATGAGGCCGACGTGTTCGCGTTCCTGGACCGGCACTCCAGCGAGTGACCGCCCCGGGCGCCCCGGTGACCCGCTCACCGGGCCGACGGGAAGTCCGGGGGGCGCTTGCCGATCAGGGCCGCCGCGCCCTCCTTGACGTCCTCGCCCATGAACGTGAGCATCTCGTAGGCCGCGGACTGGTCGAAGATCGGCCCCGCGGCCCGGAGCCAGCCGTTCAGCGCCCGCTTGGTCAGCCGCACGGCGAGCTGGGAGCCGGTGGCCAGCACGTCGGCGACGCGCAGCGACTCGCCCAGCACCTCCTCCCGCGGCAGGGCCTTGCTGACCAGGCCGATCCGCTCCGCCTCGGCCCCGGTGACCATCTCGCCGGTGAGCAGGTAGTACCGGGCCTTGGCCATCCCGCACAGCAGCGGCCAGATGATCGCCGCGTGGTCGCCGGCCGCGACGCCGAGCCGGACGTGCCCGTCGCCCAGGCGGGCGTCCTGGGCGCAGATGCTGATGTCGGCGAGCAGCGCCACCACCACGCCGGCCCCGACGGCCACCCCGTTGATCGCCGACACGATCGGCTTCTCGCAGTTGACCATGTTGTAGACCAGGTCGCTCATCTCGCTGAGCATGCTGGTCACCCGCGCGTAGTCGCCGACCTGGCGCTGCACCATCGCGAGGTCCCCGCCCGCGGAGAACGCCCGGCCCGCCCCGGTGACCACGGCGACCCGGGTCTCGTGATCGCGCGAGATATCCGCCCAGACCCGGGCCAGCTCGGCGTGCATGGCCTCGTGGGCGGCGTTGTACACCTCGGGCCGGTTCATCGTGACCAGGAGCACCCCGTGGTCGCGCCGCTCGAACAGCAGGTGCTGATAAGCGCTGTAGTCCATGTCCCCTCCGGCTGGGTGAGCGCGACGGCGGTCTGGCCGGCGTGCGGCGGCGCGGCTGAGCCACAGCATGGCATGCCGCCCGGTCCGGCCGCGCCAGCGCACCTGGGCTGCAGGGCCGGGGGCGGCCAGTACTTCGCCATCTTCGCCGACGGGCACCGGCGGCAGCTGCCCCGGCTGACCAGCGGCCCGTTCCGGTACCAGACGTACGCGGCGGACACGCTGCGCAAGTCCATCGGGCTCGCCAGCAAGCCGATGAAGCAGGCTGTCATCGCGCCGTCGATGCTCGCCCTGCTGTACCCGCTGGACGACGAGGTGCCCGGCTACCCGCGGGAGCAGTTCGAGGCCGACCTGGTCGATGAGTGCGAGAAGGACATCAGGCAGGCGTTCGCCGCCGGAGCGGCCCGGGTCTCCATCGATTTCACCGAAGGGCGGCTCGCGACCAGGAACGACCCGCGCAACCCGTGGACCGGCCGCGGCCTGCTGCCGCACTTCATCGAGCTGAACAACCGCGTGCTGGCCCGGTTCAGCGCGGCCGAGCGCGCGAGCATCGGGGTGCACACCTGCCCGGGCGGCGACCGTGACTCCGTGCACAGCGCCGACGTGGACTACAACGACCTGCTGCCCAGCATGTTCGGCCTGAACGCGGGCTACTTCCTGATGCAGATGGCCAGCGAGCGGGACCGGGACCGGGCGTACAAGATCGTCGGGGAGCACAGCAGGGACGACGCGGAGGGCGTGCCGCAGATGTGCTACATCGGCGTGATCAACCCGCTGAACCCCCGGATCGAGAGCCCGCAGGAGGTGCACGACGCGCTGGTCCGGGCGGCCAACTACATCCCGAAGGAGCGCCTGGGCGCGACCGATGACTGCGGCTTCTCGCCGTTCAGCATCGACGAGAAGCCGAGTCACGGGTCACCGGACTACGCCAGGGACGTCGCGTTCCAGAAGATCAGGAACAGGGTCGAGGGAGCACGCCGGGCCGCGGAGACGCTCGGCGTCAGCTGACGCGGCGGCGCGAGCGCCGCGAGGACGGCGCGGGTGCCAGGCCGCCGCCCCGCGCCTCAGCCGACAGTGATCCCGTGCTTGCGCAGCAGCAGCTCACCCAGCTCACGGGCGCGGTGCCCGGCCTCGGTGTCGCCCTCGTGCGCGGCCATGATCGATCCCTTCATCAGGATGTGCCACTGCCGGGCAAACGAGTCGGTGTCACTGATGCCCGCGTCCGCGGCCAGGGCCCGGATGAACTGACGGATGTTGGCGAGATGCTCAACGCTCGCGCGGTACGCCGGATGATCGCGGTCAGTGAACTCGATCATCGTGGTCAGGAACGCGCAGCCTTCGAAATCGGGCCGGGCGAACCACTCGGAGAAGACGTCGAAGATCGCGAGCAGCTGCTGGGCGGGACCGGCGGCGCGGCCGGCGACCTCGGTGATCAGCCACTGGCGGGTCCACAGCTCCTCGCGACAGCGCAGGAAGTCGAGGATCAGGTCGTCCTTGGACCTGAAGTTCCGGTACAGCGTCATCTTCGCGACGCCGGCTCTCGCGATGACCGTGTCGACGCCGACAGCGCGGGCACCCTCACGGCTGAACAGATCGTAGGCGGCGCGCCGGACGCGGTCGCGGCCTCGATCGCGCGCGGCGCCAGAAGGGCTGTTCTTCTCGTCCGCCGTGTGCGGCATGTATCACCTGGTCCGAAGCAGGAACCACACTGATTATACCGGTAGCGGATCAAGCTCCCCAGGAACGTGATAGCCGCCGGCGTTACTGTGCAGTAACATAGGCGCATGAGCGCGGACAGCCCAGGAGCCTGTGGCTTCTCCCTCGACTTGACTCCGGGCGTGAGCGATATGCGCGACTGGGTGCACGGGTTTTCCGAGGATGTGATCAGGCCGGCCGCCGCGGAGTGGGACGAGCGGGAGGAGACACCGTGGCCCATCCTGGAGCAGGCCTCGAAAATCGGCCTGTATTCGCTGGACTTCTTCGCCCAGCAGTGGCTTGAGCCGAGCGGCCTGGGCATCCCGGTCGCGTTCGAGGAGCTGTTCTGGGGCGATGCCGGGATCGCGCTGTCGCTCGTCGGCACCGGCCTCGCGGCCGTGGCCCTGAGCAGCAACGGCACGCACGAGCAGATGGCCGAGTGGCTGCCGCCGATGTTCGGTGAGGCCGGTGACATCAAGCTCGGCGCGTTCTGCGCGTCAGAGGCCGACGCGGGCAGCGATGTGGCGGCGATCCGGACCCGGGCCGTGTACCGCGAGGCCTCCGATGAATGGGTGCTGAACGGGGCCAAGTCCTGGGTCACCAACGGCGGCATCGCGAACGTGCATGTCGTGGTGGCCTCGGTCGATCCCGCGCTGGGCAGCCGGGGCCAGGCCACGTTCGTGGTCCCGCCGGGGACGCCCGGCCTGTCGCAGGGCCAGAAGTTCCGCAAGCACGGGATCCGGGCTTCGCACACGGCCGAGGTGATTCTTGACGATGTGCGCGTGCCCGGCCGCTGCCTGGTCGGCGGCAAGGACCGGCTGGACGAGCGGCTGGCCAGGATCAGGGATGGCCAGGGCGAGCAGACCAGCCACGGCGGCGAGCAGGAGGCCATGAAGACATTCGAGGCCACCCGGCCGAGCGTCGCCTCGATGGCGGTAGGGGTCGCCCGTGCCGCCTACGAGTACGCCAGGGACTACTCGCTCGGCCGGGTCCAGTTCGGCCGCCCGATCGGCCAGACCCAGGCGATCGCGTTCATGCTCGCCGACATGAGCGCCGCCGTGGACGCCGCCAGGCTGCTGACGTGGCGGGCCGCATGGATGGCCCGCCAGCGCAAGCCGTTCACCCGGGCCGAGGGGTCGATGTCCAAGCTGGTCGCGGGCGAGACCGCGGTCCGGGTCACCGAGCAGGCGATCCAGATACTCGGCGGCTACGGCTACACCCGTGAGTACCCGGTGGAGCGCTGGCACCGCGACGCCAAGATCTTCACGATTTTCGAGGGCACGTCGGAAATCCAGCGAATGATCATCGGAAGGGCCGTCACCGGGCTTGACGTGCGGTAATAACCGCAGGTCATGGCGCTGACACGCGGCCTCAGTCGCATGCGTCAGTCCACCGGGTCGAGCGGCCCGCTGCCCGTTAACGGAGATCAGGCAGGCTGGTCGATTGGCAGTTAAAAGATGTATTGTAATGGATCATGTCGAGCTGGCCAGAAAGGTGTTATCGACACCAGTCCCGCTCCGCTCCGCGACTCTGGTCGCCACCTGTTACTTGATCGAGGGGGCGGGCAGCGGAAGACGCGGAGTGATGTTCGTGAACAAGGTAAGGCTGCTCGCCGTCACGTTACTGGCCGGTGCCTTCGCAGTCCTGGGCCTGGCCGCGCCGCCGGCTTCCGCCGCGCCGTCCGGTGTGGGGCCCGTAACCGACGTGAGCAGCGCCTGCGCCGGGCAGAACGCGGAGGTCGAACAGGCGGTGGCACCCCCGCACTACGTCTACGAGGCGTGGATCGGATGCGGCGGCGAGGGCTTCGCCCGGTCCGTCGACGGCGGCGCGCACTTCTCCACGCCGATCACCTTGCCCGACTCCAGCCAGTCCGACGACCCAGCCGTCGCCGTCGCGCCCGACGGGACCGTTTACGTTTCCTACCTGCGGTACTTCAACAACTACGCCTACCCCGTAGTGGCGACCTCCTTCGACCACGGGGCGACCTTCACCCAGGTGTCCTCCCTCATCCCGCACGTCGTCGGCAACTGGGGAGACCGGGACTTCATCGCCGCCGGACGGGGCGGCACGGTGTACGTCACCTGGGATTACGGGCCGAGCATTGCGGACGTGAAGATCGTCTGCAGCCCCACCGGCAGCTGCGCCTACGGCGCGGTGGACGCCACCGCGGTGGTCCAGAAGTCGACGGACCACGGGAAGAACTGGGGGCCGATCACCCCGATGCAGCCGGGATTCCCGGCAGGCGGGGGCTACGACGCCTCCGTCCTCGTCCAGCCCAACGGTGTGGTCGACGCGCTGATGATTGACCACCCGCTCGATCCGGGAACGTTCACCGTACATCCCGGGCATGAGCTGTTCACCCGTTCCTCCGACGGCGGCAAGACGTGGTCGCCCGCCGTCGAGGTCGGCGGCAGCGTAGGCACCCTCTCGGACACCGAATGGTGGATCGACGGCGACCTGAGCACCGACCGGGCCGGCAACCTCTACGCCACCTGGGATACCCAATCCGCCTCGGGCGACAGTGACATCGGCTGGCTCTCGTATTCCACCGATGGCGGCAGGACCTGGTCCGCCCCGATCCGCGTCACGGCGGACCAGGACAACGCCGTCCACAACGTGGAGTCGGCCGGCGCGGGTGCCGGCATCGCCGACATCGCCTGGCAGGCCGACAACTCGCCCCAGGGCTACGCCACGTACCTGCGGCCCTTCTCCATCAAGGACGGGTGGCTGGCGCCTGTCACGCAGGTTTCCAGCCGGTACGGCGATCCGGCCATCTGGCCGGGGGACACGTTCGGCATCTCGGTGCTGCCGGACTGGAACGGCCCCGGCGCGCCGGAACACGTCGCCCTGAGCTGGGGCAGCGCCGTCGGCGGCAGCCAGAACTCCGAGATCTACGCCACGGTTGTGAGGAGCCGCGCCTAATGACCGCTGGTCGAGCGGCGCCGTCCCGTCACGCCACTCCTCAGGCCCCTCGCTCCGACGGCTGCTCGGTGATGGCGGCATCGCGGCCCCGGCCGCGCCGGGCCGCCCGTGATTCACGCCACCAGGTGGCGGTGATCACCCGGGCGTAGCGCAGGCCGTAGAACAGGTTGTCGCCCTTCTTGCTGGTGCCGGACAGGCGCTGGCGCATGGTGGTCGGCACTTCGGCCACCCGGAAGCCCATGAACAGCGCGCCGATCAGCAGCTCGGACGTCTGGTACTGCGGCTGCGTCTGCGGCACGACGCCGGTCAGCTCGGCGCGCATGGCCCGCAGGCCGCTTGAGGTGTCGGTGAGCCTGGTGCGGGTCAGCAGGCTGATCAGTGCGGCGAAAAAGCGGACGCCCAGGTTACGGAAGCGATCGGTGTTCTCGGTGCGGCCGAGCTGCCTTGAGCCCACCACAAAGTCGGCGCTGCCTGCTTCTAGCAGGCGCACCATGGCCGGCAGGTCGGCGGGGTCCCACTGCCCGTCACCGTCCAGCGTGGCGATGTAGCGGGCGCCGTGTTCGCGCGCGATCCGGTAGCCGAGCCGTAGCGCCACGCCGTGGCCGCGGTTGGCCGACAGAGTGCACACCATGGCGCCGTGCCGCTGGGCGACCGCTGTGGTGTCATCGCTGCTGCCGTCGTCGATGACCAGCCGACTCACCGGCACGTCGGCGATCTGGTCGGGGATCTCATCGAGCACCGCGCCGATGTTGCCCGCCTCGTTATACGCCGCGATCACAATGACCAGGGTCTCCAGCTTGACATCGGGATAACAGCGGGCGAACGCTTCCCGTGCCGCGCTGGTGATCTGCGGGGTATCCGGCGCCTCATGCAGGGCGCAGTAGACCTTATCTTCTGACATAGGCGTGGGGGGGAATCGCGGGCAGGGTCAGCCTGAGCCAGGCGTTCAGGCCACCTGGTGTCTGTCGCAGGTACTCACGCATAGGCTCGCCAGTCCATGGAGATCCACATCCTAGGTAGTAGGCAATGGTTGATGACGCCACGACGCAGGGCGGATCAACGCCGAGACTACGGAGATGATTAGCCCGGTCGTGACTGAGGGTCCTGACAGCTATCTGGTTAGCGGCTTCGTTCTGCCGCACGAACTGCTGGGAGATGATGCCGACCAGCAGGAACGCGCAGGCTAGGAGCACCGCTGGAGCCCGCCATCTCCGCAAGGCACTGAGCCAGGCGATCCCGTCTGCCGCAGGGATCGCCAGCAGGGCGATCACGGGGAGCAGGTAGCGCGGCGCGGCGTAGGGAACGAACAGCGTGTAGGCCGTGAGCAGCGAGAGCGCGGGCACGACGGCCATCGCCGACGAGGCCAGCATCGTGCGCCTGACCGCGAAGACGCCCAGGATCACGAGCCCAAGCAGCGCCAGCCACCATATGGTCAGCCAGGGATAGTCCCAGCCGGTACATTCTCCGGGTCTGCAGTACCACGGCCCATTGA
>WNGR01001706.1_pt1 | contig 28157 bp, 20 predicted proteins | sample 5407581 | NCBI WGS metagenome assembly WNGR01 (sample SAMN13153383, study PRJNA577476) | soil metagenome | isolation source: 80 cm soil or saprolite under Garry oak tree replicate 2 | place: USA:California | collected 2016-06-15
GATGTTCTCCCCTACGGAACACCGACGGCCGGCGCATCACAAAGGTTGCCATCGGTCCCTGACATATTGCTGGCCTGGCGCTGGCATGCCATCCCAGTGCCGGCTTGACGGTCGCCTTCCGGTATGGGACGTTCGCTGTTCGGGGGGCCTGGATCGCAGTGGTCCGAACCACCGCCAGGCGGGACCACGGGGATGGTGTTGTTGCCACCGAGATTGGCGTTCCGGCTGCTCGGCCCACTTGACGTGGCTCGGGATGGTGTCGCGGTGCCAGTCCGCGCGGCCAAGTTGCGGGCGCTGCTGGCGGCTCTGCTCGTGGACGCGAACCGCGTCGTGCCGGTCGGTGAGCTCGCGGAGCGGCTGTGGGACGGCACGCCGCCGCCCGGCGCGCGCGGCACCCTGCACAGCTACGTGATGCGCCTGCGTCGGGTGCTGGACGACGGCGCCGGCAACGACCCGATCGTCACCCGGCCAGATGGTTACCTGATCGAGACCGACCGGGACGCGCTGGACCTCTACCGGTTCACCGACCTGGTCGCCAAGGCCCAGACCGAGCCGGACCCGGCCCGGGTGTCCACCCTGCTGGGCACGGCGCTGGCCGAGTGGCGCGGCGAACCGTTCGCCGGCGTGTCGGCCGGATTCCTGACCCGCCAGGTGATCCCGGCCCTGACCGAGCAGCGGCTGGCCGCGATCGAGCAGCGGGTCGAGGTGGATCTGGCGCTGGGCCGGCACCAGGACGTGATCACCGAACTGCGTGAGCTGACCGACCGCTATCCGTTGCGGGAGAACTTCTGGGCGCAGCGGATGCTCGCGCTCTACCGGTCCGACCGGCAGGCCGAGGCGCTGGACTGCTACCGGCTGGTCGGCCGGATCCTGGCCGACGAGCTGGGCATCGACCCCGGTCCGCAGTTGCGTGGCCGGCACCTGGCGATCCTGGCCAACGACCCGGCGCTGGACCTGCCGGTGACCCCGGCCGAGCCGGCCGAGGAGCCCTGGGTGCCCCGCCAGCTGCCGGCGGGTTTCGGCCGGCTGCGTGGCCGGGAGGCCGAGCTGACCGGCCTGGACCGGTGGCTGCGTGACGCGGAGGCCGATCCGGCGATGCCGCTGCTGGCCGCGATCGTCGGGCCGGGCGGGATCGGCAAGACGGCGCTGGCGGTGCGGTGGGCGCACCGGATCGGCGACCGCTTCCCCGACGGCCACCTCTACGTCGACCTGCGCGGCTACGGCCCCGACCCGGCGGCCAGCCCCGCCGCAGTGCTGGAGACCCTGCTGCACGGCCTGCGCGTGCCGCCCGAACGGATCCCCGCCGCCCTGCCCGAGCGCGCGGCGCTGTTCCGCAGTGTGTGCAGCGGCCGGCGGATGCTGATCGTGCTGGACAACGCGCGGGACGACGCGCACATGCGGCCGCTGCTGCCCGGCCCGGGCAGCCTGGTGCTGGTGACCAGCCGCAGCCAGCTGCGCGGCCTGATCGCCAGGGAGGGCGCGCATCGGGTGGCGCTGGGCCCGATCTCGGTGCCGGCCACCGCGGAGCTGCTGGCGGACGTCGTGGACACCGAGCCGGGCCGGTTCGGGCCAGACGACGTCGCCCGTCTGCTGGATCTCTGCGCCGGCCTGCCGCTCGCGGTGCGGGTGGTGGCCGAACGGATGGCACGGGACGGTCACACGCTGGCCGACGTGATCGCCGAACTGCGCGCCACCGACGGCCTGCTGGACGCGCTGGGTTCGGGCGACGACGACCTGACCGACGTGCGGGCGGTGTTGTCGTGGTCCTACCGGGCGCTGGATCCCCAGACGGCCAGGGCGTTCCGCCTGCTGGGCGCCCAGCCCGGCCGGGACATCAGCCTGGCCGCCGCGTCGGTGCTGCTGGGCGAGTCGACCGGGGACGCGCGGCGCGTGCTGGACCGGCTGATCGGCACCCACCTGCTGACCCGCCTCGGCCAGGACCGCTACGGCTTCCACGACCTGCTGCGCGCCTACGCGACCGAACGGTTCCGGCTGGCCGGCGACAACCCGGCACCCATCCTGCGGCTGCTGGACTGGTATCTGCGCACCGCGGCCAACGCGCGGCAGATCATGCATCCCACCTCCGCGGACACCCAGATCGACCTGCCGGACCGGTCCATCGCGCCGGCATTCGACGACCTGCCGGCCGCGCTGGACTGGCTCAACACCGAGTACCCGACCCTGACCACGTGGGTCGGCTATGCCTATGCCGCCGGCCTCGACGACCGATGCTGGCAGCTGGCCTGGGCGCTGGGCATGTTCTTCTCGCGCCGCGCGTTGCTGGCCACGTGGATCGCCACGTGCACCGACGGCCTGGCCGCCGCGCGCCGCAACGGGTCCTACGTCGGTCAGGCGCACATGCTCAACGGCCTGGGCGGCGCGTACATGGACCTGGGCCAGTTCGCCAGGTCGGTGCGATGTTTCCGCGAGGTGCTCACGCTGGCGTCGGCCGAACACGACACGTTCCTCGAGGCCGCGGCACTGTCCAATCTGGGCATCGTGCAGTCCAGGGCCGGCAACGACGACGACGCGCTCACCTACCACCTGCGGTCGCTGCACCTCTACCAGGACGTCGCCAACAGTACAGCGAGCCGGATCAACGCGCACATCAACATCGGTGACCAGCTGGTCAAACTGGGCCGCTACCAGGAGGCCATCGAGTACCTCAACCGGGGCATGACCCTGGTGCTGGAGTCCGGTTTGGACCGTGCGACGAGCACGCTGGTGCACAACACCGGACTGGCACTGGCCGGCCTCGGTCGACACTCCGAGGCACTGGAACACTTCGACCGTTCCCTTGAGGTGGCACGGACGTTGGGCTTCCGCGCGTTGACCGCGAGCAACCTGGAGCAGCGCGGCGCATCGCTGGCCGCGCTCGGTGATTCACCGGGGGCGCGGGAGTCGTGGCAGCAGGCCCTGGAACTGGTGCTGGAATTAGGACTGCCGAACGCGGACAAGATCAGGGCACGGCTGACCGACCAACTCTCGTTGGCATGACCATCGACTACCGGATTCTCGGGCCACTCGAGGTAATCGTCGACGGACGCGTCGTGCCGGTCACCTCGAGCCGGCAGCGTGCGCTGCTGGCGGCCCTGCTCGTGGACGCCAACCGGGTGGTCACCGTCCGGGGACCTGGTGCGGCGCGTCTGGGGCGACGAGACACCGGCCGGGGCACGGGAAACGTTGCACAGCTACGTGATGCGGCTGCGGCGCACGCTGGGCCAGGCCGCCGGCACACCGGTGGTCACCTGTCCGGACGGCTACCTGATCGAGGTGGCCGACGGCGCGCTGGACCTGGATCGCTTCACTTCCCTGGTGGCACAGGGGAAAGCCGCCGACGACCCGGACGCGACGGTAGGGCTGCTGCGCGCGGCGGGCGACCTCTGGCGGGGCGACCCGCTGGCCGACGTGCCGTCCGATGTGTTGCGTCAGGAGGTCGTGCCGGCGTTGTCGGAGCGGCGGCTGGACGCCACCGAGGCCGCCGTCGACGCCGCCCTGCGGTCGGGCCGGCACTCCGACGTCGTCGCCGAACTGGCCGACCTCACCACGAAACACCCACTGCGGGAACGGTTCTGGGCGCAGCGGATGCTCGCCGTCTACCGGTCGGGCCGGCCCGCCGAAGCACTGCAATGCTACGACACGGCACGAAAACTCCTCGCCGAGGCACTCGGCGTCGACCCCGGCACGGAACTACGCGCGCTGCACCAGTCGGTACTCGTGAACGACCCGGCGCTGGCGGCGCCGGCACCGCGACACGGTCGCAACGACCTGCCCGGTGACATCCCGGACTTCGCCGGACGGGCCGAACAGTTGCGCCGACTCGTCGACCTCGTCCCGGCCAACGGATCACCTGGCGCGGTGATCATCTCCGCGATCGACGGCATGGCCGGCATTGGCAATGGCCGTCGGACATAGTCGCACGTTGGGGGAGTTTCGCTCCAGGGTCGGTAAGGAGCTGGCCCGAGCTGGCCGACGACACCTGCGGACGATCAAGCTCCCAGATGCTCCCTGCCGGTGGCCCGTCCACGGTGCGCGTGCCGTGCTCCGTGTGCCAGCGTCGACGGTGCCCGGCAGGAGTCGAACTCGCGATCAGTAACAGGCCAGACGCGTACTCCGATCACCCACTCGCCAGAAGTGCCGCACCATCTCCGGGAGTCGCCGTGTTTGGGTTGATCTACCTGGTGATCAAGTTCTACGTCTGGCTGATCAGGGCGATGTTCCAGCTCATGGCGATTGTGGTCGTCCTCGTCATCGCGCTGTACGCGTGGATGGGGCTTGGGTTCGCGTGGGTGGTCTCGCCGGACAAGGCCGCCGTAAGGCGCTCGACGCGGAAGTTCAACCGGTGGCTGAACCGGACGCTGCGTCGGATTCAGTAAGATCACTTAATTCTGTGCCGATCGAGTCGGCAGTGTTCCCGGCGAGACTCGAACCCGCGACCGTGCGTCGGCGGGCGGCTGCTCGGTCATCGTGTGCTTCCTGCTCGACCCCGGGCCTCCCACAGCAACGCCTTGTGCAGTGCGGCGATCATCGCTTCGTCGTCAGCCTCGGACGGCTCGTCACCCAGCGGTAGCCACGTCTCGTGATCGGGCCGGCCGGGTTCGTGTCGCACCAGTGACAGCCCGTCGTACGTGAAGGTCTCGCCGCCGAGCTGGACGCGACAGGCACGGACACCAAGGCTGGTCCAGCGCCGGACGGTTGCGGCTCGCACGATGTCGCTCCCCTCGGTCGCCGGGTGGTGTAGCCGGCATGTCGTGGTCGGCGTGGCTGCTGTTACCGCAGGTCGACGGGGTGAGCGTTCCGTCTGCGGGAAGCGCTGGCAGGCCACGACCCCCTGAACGCCGCAGAGCCCCCGACCACGGTGGCCAGGGGCTCGTCTCGTGTGCGGCTCAGCCGATCCGGTCGGCCTTCACTGCGGCCAGCAGCCCAGCCACGTCACCGGCCACCTGCACATGTCCGTGCGCGCGACCGCTGCGCGCCAGCCGAGCGGTGACGGCCGGGATGCCTCAGCTCACCTGCATGGAGCTGCGTCTTTCGCCGCGAACGTATCAGCGATTGCGCCAGGCCAGGGGCGAGAGCGTTATGGCTGCCTCGGCAACGCGCCGCGCGGTCTCGGTGGTGAAGTTCTTGTTTGCCGAGTCGATCCAGCCGTCGACCCGCTGGACGCCGACCTCCCGATACTCGACCGCCTGCAACAGCATCTCCAGCTTGTCCGCATCGGCCGCACATCGCGCCTCTGGCGTCTCCCGCGTCTCGTATTCATCCACCGCCGCGCGCACCAGCTCCCGAACCGGACCGGGCAGTCTGGCGGTCTGGTCGGCGGTGATCTGGCGTGGTTCAGGCTTGATCAGATAGTCCTTGGCTGTATGCGGCAGGTCTCCAGTCCGGGTCTCCTGCGTGTCGTGCCACAACGCCAGGAACGATGCCCGAATAGGATCGGCACCCTCTTCGACGGCGATCAACGCGGCCAACTGGGCGGCCCGCATGGTGTGCTCGGCGACGGATTCCGGGTCGCGCACCCCAACGTGCCACCATCCCGCACGGCGCATCCGCTTCAAGATGCCCAGCTCGAACCCGAACGCGGCGAGCGCGGCTGCATCGTCCGGCACGTGTCCTCCTAGTGATTGGCGATGCGCAGTGCATACCGCAGTCCGGCGACCTGGTCGCGGCCGGTGCGGGTCAGGGCATCGCTGGAGGACACCTTGTCCAGCACCTCTACGAGGGAAGCATGCGCGCTCGACCAGCCGCTGAGCAGCGCAGGACGGGACGCCACCAGGGCATGGAGGGAGTGCAGGTTCAGCGGCAGATGCGGCGAGGTTGCGTCGAGTCGGTTGGTGAGATGCCGGAACAACCGCACCCCTGACCAGGCGCGAGGGTCGTGGTTCAGCATGAACCTGTCGTCGACCTGATCATCGGTCAGTTCGCCGATCCAGTGCGCCCAGTAGTTCAGGTCAGCGATCTCGGCCTTCGTGTCCGAGGTGGCGAATACGAAGTCATGGATGTGTGTTCCGTCGCCGGCCGAGGCCAGCGCCACGGATGCCGAACGGGCCTCTAGCAGGCGCGAGATGTCACCCTCGTCGACTCGGCGGGTTCCGGCACGTTGCCACTCGCTCCGGAGCCACTGGACCACCTGGTCGCGACGATCGAACCCGAGCAGGTACACCGCCTGCCGCCGTAGGAGTGCCTCGCCAGCGTGCGTGCCTCGCTCGGCGACGGTCAGCATGTGGTCGAAGAACCTCGTCCGCTCGTCCGCGTAGAGCGAAGGATGGGACGCCACCGGACCACGTCGAGGTGTCGTGGGCACGAACTCCTGGAACTGGGATGGCAGGTGTCCGGTCAGGGGCCAAGTGATCAAATTGGTCAGGGTTCTGCGGTGCACTTGGGTGGCTAGTGGATGCACTTCGGGATCGACCCAAGTGCCGCCGGCCTCAATCCCAGTCGACAACACCAGGTCGGCTTCGATCGCTTCGCGCAGGTGTCGGGCAGTCGTCGACGGCGCCCCCAGCCGAGTCAGCCGACCGCACAGTCTCGCGAAGTCACCAGTACCCATCGCTGTGAGCGGACGTCGTCCGGACTCCCAGCCTTGAACCGAGGTGACGTCCACCTGGAGGGATTCGGCCAGCTTCTCCTGAGTGAGGCCGCTGGATTGACGCGCTAACTTCAGGACGAACCCCGAAACGACACCCGTCGACCGTGAACCCTGACCGCCAGTCAGTGTTGCTGATCCTTTCCGCATGGTCCGCCATCCGGTTCGTCGCCCGTTGTAGTGCTGCACTCGCGCTCGCAGTCAGTTCTACCTGCTGCAACACGATCGTAGCGTCCTTCCCAGATATGGGAGGTGACGAGATGCAGATTGAGGAGCCGGCGTGCGAGGTTCCCGAGATCGACGCAACGCACCTCAACGACGCACAACGACGCGGAGACGCCTGCGTCGCCTGCGGTCGCGTATTCGATGACGAAGACACCCCGACTCCGGTCGGCTGGTTTGGCACTGAGGACGGCCGGCAAGTCGTCGGTGCGTGCTTCGTCTGCCCGGCGGACGCGATATGAAGGAGCGTACAGGTACCGCTCAGACCAGGGCGAGCTGTCCGTGGTGGTTGTCCGGCCAGTGTGGACGTGTTGGCCAACAGTGCCATTGTCGGCCAGCGATGCCTGAGCCCCGACCGGAATCCCAGGCGAAGCCACGCGAGACAACACCGTGATAACGGCCGTGTTCATCCTCGCCCTGGTCGGCCTGCTTATCCTGGGACCGTTGGAAATTCGATGGGAAGACACGCATTTCCCACCACAGACCGCATCGGTTCGACGTGTCCGCGCCCGCCGTCGAACCGGTGCGCACCATCTCCGAAGGAACAGCCGGTGAGCCGCCAGGAATACGATGTCGACGAAGCATTGAGTCGCCTTGGCAAATCTGGCTGGACCTTCGTTGCCTACGGCTCCCGGATCGTCCCGTGCCCATTGGTCGCCTTTCAACGCCTCGGCGATCACGTGGACGTGTTGGTCATGGAAGGCGAGGACCGGTGTGCCGCGTATCGGGCGCCAGCATGGCCCGGTGACGACCCCGTCAGCGTCCAATCCGTCCGTTGGTGCTACATGGGCGCTATCTGTGTGGTGCTCCCCCGATTGCTGGCACTACCAACTGTTGACCAGTTGTGGCCGCTCTACCCCATCCCGCCAGAGATCCGGCTGCCTGATCCGACTACCCGGCCGATCACTATCCGGCCACCACAGTAAAAGGAACGCCGCGTCATCTTGCCGTCATCGCTGCTAGTCATCGGGGGATTGAAAGTGGAATTTTTTCAGCCTCTACCGCAACAGCACTACAACGATCTGTATACGGCCGTTTATCGGCTGATCGATGATGCGAAAACCGCTTATGAACTGATTAAACTCTATAAGGGTTCGCATGGGTCGCTGAATCCGCACGAGATCGTGACGAGCTTTGGGAGTTGGTTCTACCTTAATCGGCGCGGCCTGATCGCCTACGGATGCGAGCGAGCGAACGACGCTGCCAGTGGCCACTACACCGCACAACACCTCGCCGAGTTCGACGCAACATGTCAGCCACACGTGCCATTGTCCGACGTGTTCGCACTGATGGCGAAATTCGGGCGGCATCGTGACGAGACTGAGGAACACTATTTGAACTGGCTTGTGCAGCGCGGGCACAATCTCGGCGCGTATCGAGGCGGCACTTCCGGTTATGACGACGAAGCACGCGCGTTCGCCTGCGCTTTTTACCGCCAGCTCGGTGTCGAATGCGTGCCGGACGATGTGCTCATTTTCGACGGCGGTGCTAAAGCGGTATTCCTGGCTACCTGTGCGGCGCTGATGGTAACCCGCGATGGTGACGACTTGCGACATGACGGCGGCCTGATTCTGGCGCCAGCCGGATATTACCAATCACTAAGGCTGATTCCGGCCGTGTTTGGGGCGACCATTCATGTCGAGGACGAATTGACCGGTCCCGTGGTACGGGAATGGCTCACGGACACCGCGCACCTATCCGGACGCATTATCTATTGCCCGTTGGTGAACAATATGGACGGCGCGCTCTTGACTCATGCGCGGGCGTACGACATCGCGGGTGAGATCCGCGCACACAACCGCACGAATGCGTCCAACCCGGTCCACGTGATCGGCGACGACGTGTACGCGGGATCGTGGCTGACCGACAACGCGGCGCCGTGCCCGATCGGTGCGGTGCCGGACATCGGCCGGTGGTGCGTCTCGGTGGTCACCCCGTCCAAGACGGCCGCGCTGCCGACCGCGCGAGTGGCGTTCGCGGTGGCCACCAATCCAACGTTGCGGGCGGCTCTGGGGCACTACCGGACGTTGTTCTCCCACGGCCGGGTGCCGCAAGTCGGGGAGTTGACCGGCGTCGCCGCGCTGTGCCTCACGCCGCCGTCCTGGGTGGCCCGGTGGAACGAGCATTACCGGGTGGCCGTGCGCTACTTGGCCACCGAGGTCGGCCGGCTCAACACCGAGTTGGGCGCGGAACTGTTCGCAGTCGACGCGCCGGACGCGGGCTGGTACGTGCCACTGCGGGTCCGTCGTGGCCTGTTCGGTGAGCAGGTCCATTCCGGTGTCGGCGCACAGGCGGCGCTGCTGTACTACGGCGAGCAGCACCGGCAGACCGGCCTCGCGATGCTGCCGGGCGAGTTGTTCGGGGCGTGCCGAACCGGAGACTGGTACACCCTGCGAACCACAGTCGCGGTCGATACGGGGACGCTCACACAGGCTGTAGCTCGGCTACGGGACCTGGCGCGGACCATGCAGTCCTCCCGCCGTGACGGGGTGATCGACTATGCGCTGGCGCGAGCTCGCCGGGTGGTGCCGGGCATCGATGCAACAGTCACGAACACGCGGTACTGAACCGATCCGGGTCGGCGTGGCGTCGCGGAACTGTCGGACCCACCCGCTACGGTTCGACCCCACATGTAGGACCAAAACCGACGAGAGATACCACCCGTAGGGGTGAAAGGGGAGATCATGAGTCCGCTGTCCAGCCGGGAACGTCTACCGAAGCGACGCTCGGGACTGACGCACTCCGTCGAGGTCAACGGCGCGGCCATGTTCGCCACACTCAACACCTACCCCGATGGTCGCCCTGGCGAGGTCTTCGCGAAATGGGGCAAAGAGGGCAGCACCTCCGGTGGTCTGATGGACGCGTTCTCGATCATGCTGTCCATCGCGTTGCAGCACGGCGCACCAGCCCGCACGATCGTCGAAAAGCTGCTGAACATGCGGTTCGAGCCCTGGGGAATGACCGACGACGCGGATATTGCGGAGGTTTCCAGCGTGATGGATTGGCTGGCGCGCCGGATCGCTCTGGACTTCCTGTCGCCCGAGGAACGCGCCGATCTCAAAATCTTCTCTATCGATGAACAGGCACGTCAGCTCACCACCGAAGCGCAGCCGCAGCTTCAAGCGCAAAAGGCTTGACACAACGTACGAACCTGCGACTCAACGTCCTAATGAGACGGCGAGTCGCGGGTTTGTGCTGTATGGAGCTTGCCTTGCCAGCCGAACGACGCGGTTCGCTTCCTCTAACGGCTCACGCGGTGAAGCTCCGATTCTGGCGAGTGCGGCGGGCGGCCCCGATCGTCATCACGTGGCGCCCGTGGCCGCACCCCGCGTTGCCGTGGCCCTGGTGCCCCGTTTGCGGTGTCCAGTCCAGCGCGGCCACGGCAACGCGGGTGACCTGGTCGCGCGGCCTCGGTCAGCGTGAGGCACGTAATCGATCAACATCTTTCTCATTAGCTCATCTGCGCTATTGAGCGCGACCGGGCAGTGGTAGCCACAGGCACGGAGCCGGCTTCTACCAACGTCTTCAGCGTCTCAGTGCCTTGGTTGACGATCTGCTGCCCGGCGCGGCGAACTGCCTCGCCCTGGTCACCAGCCGGCACCGGCTGGCCGACCTGGACACCTCGGACACGCTGTCGTTGGACGTGCTCTCGCCGGACGAGGCGCTGGCGCTGTTCGCCGGCGTGGTCGGCGCGGACCGCGCGCACGCCGATCCCGACGCGACCGCGGAAGTGTTGCGGCTGTGCGGATATCTCCCGCTGGCGATCCGCATCGCGGCCGCCCGGCTGCGCACCCGTGCCGCGTGGCCGGTGCGCGCTCTGGCCGACCGGCTGACCGACGAGTCCCGCCGCAGCGCCGAACTCACCGTCGGCGACCGCAGTGTCGCCGCGGCGCTGGCGCTGTCGTGTCGCCGCATGAACGACCGGCACCGGGAACTGTTCTCGTTGCTCGGCCGGCATCCCGGTGTGTCGTTCGACAGCTACCAGGTGGCGGCGCTCGGCGGCGTCGAACTGTCCGACGCGCAACGGATGTTGGACGGGCTCGTCGACATGCACCTGTTGCAGGAACCGACACCGGGCCGCTACCAGCTGCACGACCTCGTCCGGCTGTATGCCCGCACGGCGCTGGTGGTCGCGGAACCCGTGTGCCACGCGGCCATCGGCCGGTTGCTCGACCACTACCTGTACCTGGCAAGGCGCACGGACGCCTACCTGAATCCCGACACCAGCCTGACGCCGGCCGAACTGGTGCCGCCCGGCCCGGTACCCGACATCGCCGACGCGGACCAGGCGATCCAGTGGTGCGAAACGGAACTGGCGAACCTGCTCGCCGCGATCAACCACGCCGCCGAATCAGGCAGGCGCACGCATGCCGCGCAGCTCGCCTACGCCCTGTCGTGGTTCTTCAAGCGCCGCGGCCGCGCCACGGACTGGGTCGCCAGCCTCCAGGTCGGCGCCGACGCGGCCATCGACGATCTGGACCGGGCGAACCTGTTGCGCGCACTGAGCAACGCCTATATCCATGTCGGCAGGTTCACCGACACCACCATGGACCTGTTGGTGGAAGCCCTGACCCTGTACCGACGCATCGGGGACCCGTGGGGCGAAGGCGCGTCGCTGAACAACATGGGCGGCCTGCAACTCCGGCTCGGTCGCATCGCCGACGCCGTCGACTACTACCAGCAGGCGCTCGCGGTCCGACGCCGTTGCGGCGACGTGCGTGGCGCCGCCGTGATCCTGAGCAACCTGTGCAGCACCTACGAGATGCTCGGCCGGTTCCCGGAATCCCTTGACTGTGGCCAACAAGCGCTGGACGCCTACCGTCAGGTCGGCGACCGGCGCGGGGAAGGCATCGCGCTCAACAACACCGCCGTCGTGCTCCTGGCTCTCGGGCGGCCGGCGGAAGCGCTCGCCCACGGCCAGCAGGCCCTCGCGGTGGACACGGAACTGCGGGACCGGCGCAACGTGCCGGGCGCGATGGACACCATCGGCGTGATCCACCGCCATCTGGGCAACTACGCGACCGCCATCGACCACCATCAGCGCGCGCTGGCGCTGATCCGGGAAGTCGGCGACGACGTCATCGAAGCCGAGATCCGCGAGAACCTCGCGGACACCCTGCGTGCGGCCGCCGAGGCCGGCGAACCGGCCGCGCGCCAACGGACTCCGGAGGGCTGAGGACATGCGGCGGGCCCGAGGGATTCCCCCGGGCCCGCCGCAGTCCGACAGCGTCGGTTCAGCTCCAGACGCTGGTGTTCGACTGCTCGGTCTGGTGGTACGAGTCATGCGCGGTGTGCACGGCGGTGGCGATCCGGGCCAGCACCTGCTCCAGGTCATTCGCGGAGTTGTTCCAGTTCTGCTGCACCGCGTGGAACGCGTCCTGCGCGCCACCGGCCCAGTCGATCGCCAGCTTCTGGATGCCGGCGCGGAGCTGCTCCAGCTGGTTTTCGATGTTGTGGACCTGGGTGTCGATCCCACTGGCGAGGTTGGAGATAGCGCCGAAATCGACCTTGATCTGGTCACCTGCTGGCATGACACACTCTCTTTCTAGGAACAGGAAGTCTGGTTGGAAGGAACTGCTGCCGGACCGCTCAGCCGAGGCCGCCGAGGATCTGGGTCATCTGGCTGTTGGTCGTGTCTTCCTGCGCCTGGTAGGCCTTCGCGTTCCCGGTGACGGCTTCGGCGATCTGGCCAAGGTCCCGGTTCAGCTTGGCGGCGTCCTCGTCGAACTTGGCCATGAGGGTCGTGAACGCGCTGGCGGCCGCGCCCTGCCAGGTCGGGGCCACCTGCTCGACCTCCTGCTGCAGGGTCTTCAGGTTGCCCAGCATCGCCTGGTTGACCTCTTCCATGGTCTTGACGGCCTGCAGCATCTCGGTCGAGCCGGTCTGGAACGAGTTAGCCATGAGAAATGGCCCCCTTCAGAGTCTCTCGTTGTCGTACGTTCTTCGTCCGTACGCCACCTACGACGCAGACCTTGCCATGTCTGGTTCCGTGGTGTCGTGATTTTTCGGGAAGTCGTTGCGCTTGTAAACGTTCGCTCGTGTAAATCGGGTTACCACATGATTTGCTCTTGGGAAAAGTCCTCGTCATCGTCACTCGGCCGGGGGGTTCGGCGCCCCGATCCGGTGGTCCGTAGTGGACCCGGGGTAGTGGGTTGGGCCAGGAGCTCGTGCGCGTCGGGGAGGTCCTGGACGGGTAGGCCGTGGTCGGTGCGGAACCCGTTGGCGGTGCGGCGGAGGCCGGGGTCGGTTAGCTCGTCCGGGCGAACCTGGCCGGTGCGTGCCTTGACGCCGGCGGCCAGTTCACGAGTCTCGCGGCGGAACTTCGCGCTGGTCTCGCGGGCTGCGGCGGCCACTCGGCGGGCGCGCACCACGGCGGCGTCCAGGTCGTTGTCGAAGTGGCGCATCGCGTCGGACAGTTCGGTCATGGCCCCTCCTAGCCGGTGATGGTCAGGCCGCCGACCACCTGCTGGCAGGTCCGGGTGACGGTGGCCTGGTCGGGCGGTGGGTACTGGCAGCCGATGCTCACCTGGACCTTGCCCTGGAACAGCACGTACCAGTCGACCGACGTGTCGTTGCCCGGTTGCTGATAGTAGGCCACCGCACGGTTGGCAAAGGTCATCTTCGACCGGAAATTCAGATAACCGGCCTCGGCCACCGCTGGTTGCAATTCACTCACCGCGCGCGCCCGATCCGTTGTGCTGTCATAGGACAACCGATATTCCCGGACGTAAATCGCGTCGCCACCGGTCGGGTTGTCCGTTGGCGTGATCCGCACTTCGAGCGTGGCCGCATTGCTGGCCGACTCCGACCAGCCGGCCGGCGCGGTGAACTTGTAGTCGTACTGGGCGATGAGTTCGCGCGACTGACCGGTCGTGGACGGCCGCGTCGGCTCCGTGGCGGCCGCGGTGCCGTTGTGACGATTGCCGAACACCACGATGCCGGCCACCACGGCAGCGAGCACGACCACGGTGGTGCCCAGCAGCGCGATCCGCCGCCGGCCACGGCGCCGGGGCGGCCCGGACGGCGTTGCCGAATACCGGACCGGCTGCGCGGGCGGCGGGCCGCCGAATCCGGGCCCTGGCCGGCCCGGCGGGCCGGTCACGCCGGCCAGCGGCGCGGGCGGTGCCACGCTCTGCATCTTCATCGTCGCCTGGTCTGGCAGTCCTGCGGTGCGCATCGGGTCCACGGCCACGGCGCGCAGCGCGCCGCGGGCGACCACGGTCTCCGGCTGGTCCAGCGTGGTCGGGATGATGCCGATCCGCTGATAGACCAGCCGGGCCACCAGCGGGATCCGGCTGGAGCCGCCGACCAGGAACACGCCCGACAGCTGGTCGGGCCGCAGGCCGGCGTCGGTGATGGCGTCCATGGTCAGCGCGGCCGCGCGCCGCAGCGGGACGGTGATCAGCTGTTCCAGGTCGTCCCTGGTGACGTGCGCGTCCGGGACCGGCGGCGGCATCGGCACGTCGGTGTAGGTGTGCCGGGACAGCGTCTCCTTGGCGCCGCGCACGTCCTGCCGGAACACCCGCCTGCGGCGCCGGTCGGACATCTCCCGGCCTTCCATCAGCGCGCGCCAGTCGTCCCGGTCGGCGTCGGACAGCAGCGAGCCGACGTGTTCCAGCAGCAGCTGGTCGATGTCGGCGCCGCCGAAGTTCGGGTCGCCGTGCGTGGCCAGCACCTGGAACCCGGCCACGGTCTGACCACGGTCCGGTTCCGGCGCACCGGCGGCAAGCCGGCGCACCACGCTGACGTCCACCGTGCCGCCGCCCAGGTCCAGCACGGCCCAAGCCAGGCCACCGCCGGGCATGGCGTGGCTCGCCGCGTGGAACACGGCCGCGGCCACCGGCTCGGGCACCAGCGTGATCTCGGCCGCCAAACCGGCCGCGGCCTGGCGTAGCACCCTGGTCCGGATCGCGCCCCAGTCCGCCGGGTGGGTCAGTACCAGCAGGTCGACCTGGGCGTTGCCGGCGAGTCTCCTGGCCTCGCCGACGGCCCGGCCGAGCACCGCGCGGACCACAGCGAGTACCGGGATCACGGTGTTGCCCAGCAGCAGTTCCGGCTCGTCGATGCGTCGCTTGGGGTGCGGCTCGTAGCGCGACGGGTCGATCGCCGCCTGACGCTCGGCCTCCTGGCCGACGAACAGGATGCCGTCCGCCGCCGCGAACACGGCCGACGACATCAACGGCTGCCCGTCCACCACGACGACCTGCGGCTCGCGCCCGTCAACGGAAACCGCGACGCAGGTACTCGACGTACCGAAGTCGACCGCGACGTGCAACGTCATCCGCGCCCTCCAGGCATCACCGACCGGGGGCGGTCCACGCCGCCCCGGGCAGCCACCCTAGTCGGCCCTCAGTCAGCGGCCAGCCAGGCCACCTGCATCCGCTGTTGCCCCAGCTTGCGGGTCACGATGGTGCCTCGGCCCGGTGGCTGGGCGCTCGGCTTGACCGTGCCCCACAGCACGCCCTCGTCCTTGCTGCCGCTGCCGACAAGGCCGGGGCTGGAGATCTCCTTCAGCTTGCCGATCACCGGGTCGTACGTGGACCGGGACGCGCCACCGGTGCGCCGCGCCACGATCATGTGCAGGCCGACGTCCTTGGCCTGCGGCAGGAAGTCCGACAGCGGCTGCAGCGGGTTGCCGGCCTGCGTGGCCACCAGGTCGTAGTCGTCCACGATCACGAACAGGTCAGGGCCCTTCCACCAGGACCGGTTGCGCAGCTGTTCCTGGGTGACGTCCGGGCCGGGCAGCCGGCCGGTCATCGAGTTGCGGACGTCCTTGATCATGGTCTGCAACTGGTTGCCGGACACCGCGTAGCTGAGCAGGTGCTCGGTGTTGATGAACCCCAGCATGGTGCGCCGGTAGTCCACCAGCAGGATCACCGCCTCCTTCGGCGTGTAATGGGTGACGATGCCGCGCACGATGGCGCGCAACAGGTTCGTCTTGCCCGACTCGCCGTCGGCGAACACCACGAAGTGCGGCTCTGCGTCGAAGTCCAGGTAGACCGTGGCCAGCTCGTCCTCGTTGACGCCGATCGGCACCATTTCCTTCTTCGGCAGCCGCTCGGGCACCTGGAGCTGCTCGTAGGGCAGCACGTCGGGCAGCAGGCGCACCTGTGGCGCGGACCGGCCGCGCCACGCGCCGCGGATCTTCGCCGCCGCGTCCTGCACGCCGCCGGCCACCGACTCCGGGTCGCTGGACGCGTCGATCCGCGGCAGACCGGTGAGGAAGTGCAGCTTCTCCCTGGTGATGCCGCGACCCGGCCGCCCGGCCGGCACGTTCACCGCGACCCGACGGTCCACATCGGACTCGGTCGGGTCACCGAGCCGCAGTTCGAACCGGGTGCCCAGCAGGTCCTTGAGCGCGGGCCGGATCTCGGCCCACCGGTTGGCCGCGACCACCACGTGCACGCCGAACGCGAGGCCCTGCGCGGCCAGCTGCACCACCTGCTGTTCGAGTTCCTCGAACTCCTGCCGGAAGTTCAGCCAGCCGTCCACGATCAGGAACGCGTCGCCGTGCAGGTCGTCGGGCAGTTCGCCGCGCCGCTTGCGGTTGCGGAAGTCGGTCATCGAGTCGATGGCGTTGTCCCGGAACCTGGCCTCCCGGTCGGTGACCAGGGTGGTCATCTCGGCCACCATCCGGCGGGCCCGGTCCGGGTCCAGCCGGCCGGCCACCCCGCCGACGTGCGGCAGGTTGGCCATCGTGGACATGGTGCCGCCACCGAGGTCCAGGCAGTAGAACTGGACCTCCTGCGGGGTGTGCGTGACGGCCATGGACATCACCAGCGTGCGCAGCATCATCGACTTGCCCGACTGCGGGCCGCCGACGACGGCGCCGTGCCCGGCGGCACCGGAGAAGTCCGCCCACAGCAGGTCACGGCGCTGTTCGAACGGCTTGTCCACCATGCCAAGCGGCACCTGCAGCCGGCCGTTGCCGAAGAACCCGTTCGCGGACAGGCCGCGATCCTCGGTGGGTTGCAGCGGCGGCAGGAACTGGTCGATCGATGGCGGCTCGTTCAGCGGCGGCAGCCACACCTCGTGCGCTGGCGGGCCCTGGCCGTGGAGGCGCTTGACGATGATCTCGAGGTAGCTGGGCTCGTTCTTCTCCTCCTCCTTGGGCCGGGCCTGCTGGATCTGCGGCTGTTCGGGCTCCTTCGGGATCTCCACGTAGTCCGGCACGAACAGCTTGGGCCGCCGGTCGCTGGTGATCGGCGCGGACGGCCCGACCACCTGCATGCCCGACGGCCGATAGGGACCCGACACGTAGGTCGCCTTGAACCGGGTCATCGGCTCGCCCTGCACGGCCAGGTAACCGGAACCGGGGATCGGCGGCAGCTCGAACGCGTCCGGCACGCCGATCGCGGCCCTGGATTCCGCCGCGGAGAACGTCTTCAGGCCGATCCGGTAGGACAGATAGGTGTCCAGGCCGCGCAGCTTGCCCTCTTCCAGGCGCTGCGACGCGAGCAGCATGTGCATCTGCAGCGACCGGCCGACGCGGCCGATCTGCAGGAAGATGTCGATGAAGTCGGGCTTCGCGGTCAGCATCTCGGAGAACTCGTCGATGCAGATGAACAACGCCGGCAGCGGGTCGAGATCGGCGCCGTTCTCGCGCATCTTCTCGTAGTCCCAGACGTTCTTCGCGTTCGCCTTGGCCAGCAGTTCCTGGCGGCGGGCGCACTCGCCCGCGATGGCGTCCTTCATGCGGTCGACCAGGGTCAGGTCGCCTGCCAGGTTGGTGATCGTCGCGGCCACGTGCGGCGCCTCGTCGAAACCGAGGAACGTGGCGCCACCCTTGAAGTCCACCAGGATCATGTTCAGCGTCGCGCTGGAGTGCGTGGACAGCATGGCCAACACCAGGGTGCGCAGGAACTCCGACTTGCCGGAGCCGGTCGCGCCGACGCACAGGCCGTGCGGGCCCATGCCCTCCATGGCCGCTTCCTTGATGTCCAGCTCGACCAGCTGGCCGTTCTCACCGAGGCCGAAGGGCACCCGGTAGCGGTCGCGGACCGGCCGGGGACGCCACGCCTGCTGCACCTCGAACGTCATCGGGTCGCCGGTGACGCCGAGCATGTCCAGCAGATCCGGGTTGGCGTTCAACGGATCCTCGTCGCCGGACTCCTGCTGCGCGCCCATCCGGTACGGGGAAAGCCGGCGCGCCAACGCCTCGGCCTCCACCGCGCTCATCGCGTCCGGCGCGCCGAACCACTCGACGCCGCTGGCGCTGCGCGCGCCGAGGCGGCCGCCGTCCACCATCAGGCGCAGGCCACGGCGGGCCGCGAGGCTGCCCAGCGACTCGGACAGGTCCAGCAGCGTCACGCCGACGAGGCCCTCCTCGAGGATGATGTTCTCCTCGCGGGTCACCTCGCCGTCGTCGATCACGATCACGATGTGCGGCTGGTCGGCCAGCGGCGGCGCGTTGCGGGTGAAGCGCTGGCGGTCACGCAGTTCGTCGTCGAGGTACTGCTCGACCTGGGCCAGCGAGCCGGACATCAGCCGCAGCGGGCCGATGCCGTCCACCAGGCTCGGGCTCTGCACGTGCGGGAGCCACTTGGCCCACTCCCACTCCTGCTTGGCCCTGCCCGACGTGACCACGGCGATCAGCAGGTCGTCCGGGGTGTGGAAGGTGGCCATCTGGCCGATCATGGCGCGGGCCAGGGCACGCACCTGGTCTTTGTCACCCTGCAGTCCCACCGCGGCGAAGCTGCGCAACGCGATGGACACCGGCAGTTCCGGCACGATCGAGTGCGCACGGACGAACCTGCGCAGCGCGAGCGTGGCGATCGGCTCCAGTTCCTCCACCGGACCGGTCTGCGGCGGCACCAGCCGGGTGTCCAGCCGCTGCGAACCGCGGCCCACCCGCAGGTGCATGAAGTCCGAGTCGGCGGACCGGCGTTCCCACATCCGGCGGCTGGTCGCGATGGACCACAGCACCTGGGGATCCGGGTGCGCCCACTCGCGCTCGGCGCGCTGCTCGTTGGTCGCTTCCCTGGCCCGTTCCCGCATCTGGCCGAGGTACCGCATGTAGTCCTTGCGGTCCTCGTTCATCTCGCCTTTTTTGTTACCTCGGCCACCGCCGCCGGCCATCATGCCGACGGTGCCCATCATCATCATTCCGCCCATCAGCAAGGTGGAGGGATTGTTCTTGCTGATGACGAACATGAAGGCCATCATCCCGACGGACATGAAGATCATCACGCCAGGCAGGACCTTCATCATGACGTTGCCCGGGATGGTCCTCGGCACATCGCGGGGCGGTTCCAGGTGTACCTCGCCACCGGGGCGGCGTGGCGCCGCCAGCCGCGGTGTCCGCTTGAACTGCAGCGTGCTCACGAACGGGAACCTCTCGTGCTCATCCTCTGGGTACGGATCGACCGTAGACCCCGGGCGGCGAACAGGCGTGGCGAACGGGACAAAAGGCCAGTTCGACCGATCGGATCCGACATGTTCACCCGAACCGTCCAACCGTCGTGGCCGGCAAGGCCATACTAGGGTCGCTCATCACCGCTGTCGCCGACAAACAGCAGGCTGGCGGAACAGCGGACAGTTACGAACACATCTCGAAGAGACCCTTGGGAGGGCGCTGGTGGCGACCGGAACGACGGTGTTCAGCCGGGTGACGGTGGTGGCACCGCGGACGCGCATCGACGTCGCGCTACCGGCGGACGTCGCCGTCGCCGACCTGCTGCCGATGCTGCTGGACATGGCGAAGGAGGCGACGCCGGACGGCGGCGCCCGGCACGGCGGCTGGTGCCTGGCCCGACTGGGTGAGTCCCCGCTGGAGCCGAGCCGGACGCTGGCCTCGCTCGGCGTGGTCGACGGCGACCTGCTGCAGCTGCGGCGCCGCTCGGAGAACCCGCCGCCGCCACTGTACGACGACGTCGTGGATGCCATTGCCGAGTCGACGCCGGCCAGCTACCGGCCGTGGACCAAGCAGACCGCACACCGGATCGGCCACGCGGCCGCCGGCATCGCGCTGGTGCTCGCGGCCGTGGCCGTCCTGCTGTCCGGTCCGCTGGTCGGTGGCGGCAACGGCATCGCGGCGGCCATCGCGGCGGGCGTGACCGCCATCATCGCGGTCACCGTCGGCGCGACCATCGCGCACGCCTACGAGGCGAAGACCACGGGTGTAGTGATCGCGGCGGTCGGCGGGCTGCCGATGGCGTTCGTCTGCGGCTTCTACGTCGTGCCGGGGTCACCCGGTCGGGCGAATCTGTTGCTGGCGTGCGTGTTCACGCTGATCGTGGCCGCCGGTTCGATCATGGTCGTCGGCGCCGGCATCACGGTGTTCGTGGCCGCCGCCACCGCGAGCGGCCTGGGCGCGGTCGCGTTCCTGATCGCCACGCTGATCGCCGAGCCGACCGCGGGCATCGCCGCCGGTGCCGCCGCGGTCGCGCTGGCCACGCTGTCGATCCTGCCCAGGCTGACCATCCAGCTGGCGAAACTGCCATTGCCCACCGTGCCGAGGGATGCCGAGGACCTGCGTGAGGACTCCGGTTTCCCGGACTTCCGGGTGATCGAACGCCGCACCGGGCTCGCGCACGAGTACATGACCGGCATGATCATCGGCTGCGGTGTCACGGCCGCCGTGTCCGCCGTGCTCGCGGCCAGCGGTCCCGGCTACTGGGGCATCCTGGAGGGCGGCGCGGTGGCCGCCGTGCTGCTGCTGCGCGGCCGGACCTACGCCAACGGCGCGCAGGCCGTCGCCCTGCTCCTGACCGGCATGCTCACGGCGGGTGGCCTGCTGGTCGGCTGGCTGGTCCAGGCGACCACGCTCAACCGGCTGGTGCTGGTGTTCGGCGCGCTGCTGGTGGTGGCCGCCGGCACGCTGCTGATCGGCATCGTGTTCCCGGAACAGCGGTTCTCGCCGGTGTTGCGGCGTTCCGTCGACGTGCTGGAGGCGGTGCTGATCGTGTCGGTGCTGCCGCTCGCGCTGGCCGTGATGAACCTCTACACCAACGTCCGGCACATGCACTTCGGCTGAGCACATGCACGTCGGCTGTCCACTGGAGACCATCGGATGACCCGCCCTCCGCACATCCGTGCGACGGCCCTCGTGGCGGCCGTGTTGTTCGTGGCGTTGGGCACGCCCGCGTTCGCCGCCACCCCGACCGGGCCCTCGGCCTGGCAGCCGCCGCCGGTGAACATGGGCATGCTGACCACGCTCCCGGCGGAGAACGCCAAGGGCACACCGGACGGCGCTTTCACGCGCGACAACAACAAGCAGTGCATCGCGTCCGGTGTTGGCAACGTGCCGCTGGTGGACCGGCCGCCTGCCCAGGACATGCTCGCCATCGACCAGGCGCAGCAGTTCGCCACCGGCAAAAACGTCACGGTCGCCGAGATCGACACCGGCGTGAACCCACATCCGTTCCTGCGCACCAACAATCGGCTGGTCAACGGCGGCGACTACATCCTGGGCGACGGCAACGCGTTACAGGACTGCGACGGCCACGGCACGATCGTGGCCGGCATCGTCGGCGGGGACACCAGGGGCAGCGGGCTGGCGTTCACCGGCGTGGCACCGGACGCGAAGATCCTGGCGATCAAGCACACCAGCCAGCTCTACACCACACAGGACGCCAACGGCACCCGATCGGCAGGCGACCTGATGACCCTGGCCGAGGCCATCGTGTACGCCGCGGACCGGCCGGACGTCAAGGTCATCACGATGTCGGTGGACAACTGCATGCCGGCCGGCGGCGACCAGTTGGCCTCAGCGGCGGCCATGCAGTTGCAGGCCGCCATTCACTACGCGGTGAACACGAAGGACAAGGTCGTCATCGCGGCGGCCGGCAACCTGACGGCCAACAGCGACAGCACCGACCAGAACGGCCAGTCGCCGTGCCAGAACGTGCCGCAGAACACCAACCCGAACCCCAACCAGGTCAACCAGATCGAGGTCCCCCCGGTCTACGCGGACGACGTCGTGTCGGTGGCGTCGGTCGACCCGACCACCGGCGCCCCGTCGCCGTTCACGGTGTGGGGGCCGTGGGTCACCATCGCCGCGCCCGGCCAGGGCATCACGTCGGTCGACCCCGGCCAGGGCGGTACGGGCCTGTCCAACCGGACCGTGGACAACGGCAAACCGGTCGAGATGCAGGGCACCAGTTTCGCCGCGCCCTACGTGGCCGGCGTCGTGGCCCTGGTCCGGTCCCACTTCCCGACCTTGTCGGCCCGCCAGGTGATGACCCGCATCGAGGCCACCGCGCAGCACCCGTCGGGCCCCGGTGGTCGGAACAACCAGGTCGGTTACGGCATCATCGATCCGGTCGCGGCGTTGACGGCCGTGATCCCGGGCCAGAACGGTGTGCCGGCCGCCGGAAACACGGGGATCCCCGCCGTGCTGCCGATGGCGGCGGTGAAGGACTGGACGCCGATGCGGGTGGCCGTGATCGGCACGGTGGTGGGGATCGCGTTGCTGCTGGGCACCCTGTTCGTGGTGCGGACGGTCCGGCACAACCGGGTACGGCGGGACGCCTGAATGCGCCGCACGTATGGTCGGGTGGTGGTATTGGCCCGCGCACGCACCGTCACGTCGGTTCTGCTGGTCGTCGTCGTCCTGATCATCGGGCCCGGCGCGACCGCGCTGGCCGCAACGCCGTCCTGGCAACCACCCCCGGTCGACATGTCGGCGCTCCCGGCCGACGGCCCACCCGGCCCGCCGGCCGGCACCACGTACACCCAGAAGACCGCGTGCATCGTGTCCCACACCAACGGGATCGCGCTGCCGGACGAGCCTGCGGCCCAGGCGATGCTGAACATCAGGACGGCACAGGAGTTCGCCACCGGCGCCGGCGTGAAGGTCGCGGTGATCGACACCGGCGTGAATCCGCACCCGTTCCTCGCCAACCGACTGCACGGTGGCGGCGACTACGTGGCGCCCAGCGCCAACGGCACCAACGACTGCGACGGCCACGGCACCCTGACCGCCGGCATCGTCGCCGCCAACACGACGGGCGCCGGGGGCCTCGCCTTCACCGGCGTGGCCCCCGGCGCGACGATCATCGCGATCCGCCAGACCAGCACCCTGTTCAGCGCGACCACGAACGGCCAGGACACCGGCGTGACCGCCGGCACCCCGGGCACGCTGGCCAGCGCGATCCGGCACGCGGTGGACCTCGGTGCGAACGTGATCACCACATCGGTGGACACGTGCCTGCTGACCGCCGACGCCGTGGCCGGCATGAACGCGCCAGGTTCCCCGGAGAAGGCACTCCAGGCGGCGATCCACTACGCGGTGGAGCACAACGTCGTCGTGGTCAACTCGGCCGGCAACGTGTCGTCCCAGCCGGAGGGCAACGGACAGCAGCAGGCACAGTCCAGTCCGTGCTCATCGGTGCAGCAGAACAGCGATCCGAATCCGAACAACGTCCGGGAAATCGAGATCCCGGCGGTGTACTCGAGCGACCTCCTGTCGGTGGCTTCGGTCAGCCCGTTCACCGGCGCGGTATCAGGCTTCTCGGTGTGGGGTCCGTGGGTGAACATCGCCGCACCTGGCGAGGGAATCACGTCGGTCGATCCCGGTCAGGGCGGTACGGGGCTGTCCAATCTGTTCGCCGAGCCGGGAGGTAACAGCCAGCCTGGGCCGATTCAGGGGACCAGTTTCGCGGCTCCCTATGTTGCTGGTGTCGTTGCCCTGGTCCGGTCTCGTTTTCCGAATCTGACCGCTCGCGAGGTGATGGCCCGTGTCGAGGCTACGGCGCAGCATCCGTCTGGGCCTGGGGGGCGGAACGACCAGATTGGTTACGGCATCATCGATCCTGTTGCCGCGCTGACGGCTGTGATTCCTGGGCAGGATGGGGTGCCGAGGGCTGCGGATACTCGGATTCCGGCGCAGGTGCCGTTGGCGGCTGCCAAGGATTGGGTGCCTATGCGGGTGGCTCTGATTGGGACCGTGGCGGCGATCGCGTTGTTGTTGGGTACGTTGTTTGTGGTGCGGACTCTTCGTCGGCGTAATCCTTCGGTTGATTGAGTGCGCAGGCTCGGGCGTCACTCCTCGCCGATAGTGGGCGGAGCCGTCCGATCCGGCTTACCGAAGATCTCCCGAGGATCCCCAGAAATCCTGATCTTCGACTTGTGCTCGGCATCGCCACCTTGGCCACCACGCATGCCACCCATACCCCCCATCGGCATACCCCCACCCGACCCACCCGCAGGCGAAGGATTCGCGGCAGCCGGCTGCACCGCACCAGGAACCTGAGCAGGAGCACCAGAAGGTTCAGCCACCGCACCAGACACAGGTGGCGCCCCGGACTGCGCAGCCAAACCACCAGCAGCCGAGCCACCAACACTCCCACCACCGGCGCCGCCGCCAGCATGTGCAGGCACGGCACCTCCGGCTTGCGCGGCCGCCGAGTGAGCCGCCGCCAGCTGAGCCGCAGCGGCAGCCGGAGTCGCGGCAGCGGGCGTCGAGGCGACTGGGGCAGCGGTGGCAGGAACAGCCGTCGCGGGAGGTGGCACCGCTGATCGCGGCGTCACAGCGGGCGGCTGCGGAGAGGGCGCCCAGTTCTGAACGGGCATCTTGTGGGCCATGGCGATCTGACCGAACATCTGTCCACCATGGACATCCTGACACAGTTTCAGAAACGCGTTCAACACATCCTGAACCGACTCGTACAACTGCCGGCTCGGATGATCCAACTCATCGAGAAACTGCCGAGCACGAGACTCGCCGGCCACCGGCACCGCCATCGCATCCGACGAATGTTCCGCCGTATCGGCCAACAGATCCACCAACTCACCAGCGATCTGCCGCAAACCGGTCGCCGTCTTTTCCAGAGCGTCCGCCATGGCGGTCAACGCATCAGCCAGATCATGGCCGGCAAGGCCCACGTTCTGCATGTAATCCAAGAACGAGTTGGCGTCAGCACCCTGCCACGCGGCGTCAAGACCGGCCAGCGGGGACGTGAGACGACTGGTGACATCCGTGGCGGCTTTCGCGGCAGTGCGCCACTTGGCGGCCTCGTCGTGCAGGTCGCTCCACTGGCCCAGCACCGGGACCAGATAGGACTCCACCGGATCGTGGACACCCAGTCGAGTGGCCAGTTGCGAGAGGTAGTCCAGATGACCGTCAACCTTCGCGGTCAGGTCGGAATTCATCTGTTCCTCCTCTCCGGATGGACGGGTCAGATCTGGTGGACGGACTTGATCGCGGCCGCCTGCTGCTCGTCCACGGATGCGTGTTCGGCCGACACGGTGCGCAGGTTCCGCGCGGCCGCGTGCAGCGCGTCCACGGCCCGGCCCAGTTGCTGTTGCAGCGTGCCGGCGGCGCCGTGGTACGCGTCCGCCGAGCCGACCGTGCGGCCCAGGTCACCGAAGGCGGCCGACGTCAGCGGGGAGCCTTGCAGGGTGCGCAATGCGGCAGCCAGGTCGTCGCCCGACTGTTCGGCCGTGCTCGCGTAGGACGCGATCCAACCGTGGTCGACCTGGATTCCCGCCATTGGCCCCTCCCCACGAACGAGTGCGGGCGCGCCGCAACTACCACTTTGCGTCAATCGGACGATCGTCGCGACCGCGCGGTTCCCTCAACTGCCGGGCTGGGTGGTCGGCACGATGTACTGGCCGACGTTGTCGGGCACCGGCATCGAGTCGTAGGTTCGCTGCACCGCCTGGGTGTCCAGCGACGCCCCGCCCAACGGCAACAGTTGCACGATCGCCGCGAACGCCGGTGGCACGTAGCCGCCGGCGTCCGCGACACCCAGCACCTGGGCAGTGCTGACGTTCGGCACGCTGAACGCGACGCCTCGGGAGTCGATCACATAGATCGGGCCGCTGCCGAATTCCTTTGCGTTGGTCGCCGACCTGACCGCCACACCACCCAGCGCCGGGTTCATGAAGAAGTTGTTGACCTTGCCGGCGGGCGTGGGCTGGCCGATCGGGACCGTGGCCATCTGACCGTTCTTACCCAACTGGTCCGCGGGCAAATTGAGGTCGACGTCGACCGTGACCCGCGTCTTCGACAGTGGCTTCTGCTTGTCGCTGTAGTCGGCGCTCCACCCGAGACACATCACCGGCTTGGTGTCGGCGTTGATCACGTTGGGCAGCGCGTCCGGGTACTCGCTCACGTTCACCTGCAAGCCCGACATGTCCTTGACCGACTCGATGACCTGGGGCTGGACCTGCGGCACACTCGGCTTGTCCTTCTCATTGTCGAACCAGGCGATCTGCGCGGTCGTGTTGCTCACCGCCTGCTTGCCGCCCGGCACCGCGATGTAATACCTGGGGGCTTGGCCGATCTGCTGCACGGAGAAGCTCTGGCCGATGGAGATGCCCAGGCTGGCCAGCGCCGGCTCCGCGGGGTCGTGAATGGGCAGGCCCGCCGCCGGGTTCTGGATATCGGAGACCTCCGGGATCGCGTTCAGCACGGCGGAGCTGACGACCCGGTACTGGGTTGCGGAGATCTGCAAACCGGCGAGCACACCGGCGTCGGCGCTGTCGATCTTCGCCCTGACCGCGCTGTCATCCGGGTTGTTCACGTTGTTGCGGTGCCCGTACACCAGGTAGAGCGTGGTGCCACCGTCGTCGGACACCAGCAGTGCCTGGCCGACCGCGAGGTTCGTGCCGATGTTCGACTCGCCGACCATGACCGTGGTGTCCGGAGAGGTGTGGCCGGTCTGGGTCTGGGCGTTGACGTCCCGCTGGATCTTGTCGCAGACCGCCCAGTCGGTGGGGGTCGGTTTGGGCCCGGGCAGTTGGGTCGGGCCGGCCGGGATGCCGGTCAGCCGGCCCATCGGCATCGACGTGAGCTGGCTGTCGGACACGACCGTGACCGGCGCCACGGACGGTGCGGACGTCTGCTGTTGCTGGGTGGTGCCGCTCTGCTGCTGGTTCGTGCCCGCGGCCAGCAGCAGACGGGCGGAGGCCATGTTGAACACCGGGATCAGCTCGTGCGGGTTCTGGCTGACCACGTAGATCGTGCCGGACTGCTGCCCGATCACGATGCCGCTGGAGGGCACCGACGACGCCGGCTTCAGCACGCCGATCAACAGGAAGACGACGAGGCCGACGACACCGAGGATCGCGCCGACCATGGTGGCCCGCTTGTGCGATCTCATCGGGTCGTGCAGCATCACCGGGTCCTTGCGGACCAGGGCGGACTCCATCCGGCGCAGCACGAATCGATACGCCTGAACCTGTGACTTGCTGGTCGGTGTTGACGGCATTCTCGTCCTGTTGCTCTCCCGGTCGCGGTACCGTTCGGCAGAATAGTCCGCTCCAACGTAACGCGGGCGGACTTCGGCAGACCCAGTATGGCTGGCACGAGGGGAAGACCGAGCGGATGTCGGTAACCAGTCCACGACCGGGACCACCCCAGCCGGGGATGGTGGCCGGCGCAGCGGCGCAGGCAGCGGCGGCCCAGGCGGCCACCGCGATGCGAGCCGCCATCACCGCACGGCGGCACACCATCGGCGCCAGCCTCGGCGCACTGCCGGTGGCGAACGTCGTGGTGATCGAGGTCGGGCTGTCGGTCGCGCTCATCCTGCTGGCGATCGACAAGGTGAAGCTGCTCTACATCGCCATCGGCGTGCTGGCGCTGGCGCTGTTGATCGGATTCCTCCGATGGAGTGGTCGCTGGTTCACCCAGTGGGTGGGTCTTACCCTGCGGTACTCGTTCCGGACGCACGCCAGGGCTGTCGATCCCGTGCCGTCGACCGAGGACAACGCCACGCCGGCCGAGTCGGTGATCGGGCCTGAGGACGCCAGGGTGAACCTGCTGCGCCTCGTGGTGCCGGACCTGGTGGTCGCGCACGGCACCGACCACGAGCGCCGCGAGGTCGGCCTCGCCTGGCACGACGGCTCGTGGACCGCGGTCCTGCTGGTCGAGCCGATGCCGGCCCTGATCACCCAGGTGGGTGCCACGCCGAACCTGCCGCTGGGTGCCCTCGCGCCGTGCCTCGAGGACCGTGGCGTGGTGCTGGACGCCATCCAGGTGATCTGGCACTGCTATCCCGGCAGCGCGGCCCTGCCGACCTCGTCACCGGCCCTCGCCTCGTACCTGGAGGTGCTCGGGCCGCTGCCGGCCGCGGCCCGGCGGACCACGTGGATCGCGGTCCGGCTCGACCCGCGCCGCTGCCCGGCCGCCATCGGCGAGCGCGGTGGTGGCGTCGTCGGCGCCCACCGCGCCCTGATCGGCGCGCTGTCCCGGGTTCGCAGTGCCCTGGAGACCCGTGGCGTGCCCACCCGCCCGCTGGACGCGGACGAGTTGTTGCGCGCCGGGGTGTCCGCGTCGGAACTGATCGGTGCCGCGCGCGCGAACGTCCGGGTCAGCCTGCACGAGCGCTGGACGGACGTGACCAGTGCCGGGATCGGCCACGCGAGCTACGCCATCACGCACTGGCCGAAGGGCCGGAACATGAAC
>WNGR01002063.1_pt1 | contig 28154 bp, 20 predicted proteins | sample 5407581 | NCBI WGS metagenome assembly WNGR01 (sample SAMN13153383, study PRJNA577476) | soil metagenome | isolation source: 80 cm soil or saprolite under Garry oak tree replicate 2 | place: USA:California | collected 2016-06-15
GAACATGTCCCGGCCGTTCGAGATCACCTCGCGGGCCAAGGTCCACTCGTCCGACGGCGGCCATCGGGCCCGCTCGCCCGAGGACATGCTGGCCACCTGGGGTCACCTGGTGGATCCGATCACCGGTGTGGTGCCGGCGCTGACGTCGATCGCCACTGGGCTGCCGGGGATCCGTGCCTACTCGTCCGGCTACAACCGCGCGCTGCGGGTCACGTCGCTGCGCGCGCTGCGGCTGGGCCTGCGGGCGCAGAGTGGCGGCAAGGGCGTCACGGACGTCCAGGCACGGGCCAGCGCGCTGGGTGAGGCGCTGGAGCGATACAGCGCCGTCCACCACGGCGACGAGCCGACAATCGTGGCCAGCTACGCGTCCCTCGGCGCGGATGCCGTGCACCCCAACGCGATCATGGGGTTCAGCGACCGCCAGTTCGCCGACCGCGCCGCGAGCAACGCCCGGCGGATCGCGTTCCAGACCGTGCCCGAACCGCTGGATCCGGAGGCCGAACTGGCGTGGACGCCGATGTGGTCGCTGACCGACGGCCGCGCCCGGTACGTGCCTACGTCGCTGCTGTTCTACAGCCACCACCGGTCCGGGCCGGTCTACGCGCTGGCCGACTCGAACGGCTGCGCCGCCGGCACCAGCCTCGAGGACGCGGCGTTGCAGGGTTTCTACGAGCTCGTCGAGCGGGACAGCGTCGCCATCTGGTGGTACAACCGGCTGCGCCGGCCGGCCGTCGACCTCGACTCACTCGACGAGCCGTGGATCGACACGGTGCGCGCCGAGTACGCCGGGCTGCACCGCGAGCTGTGGGCGCTGGACCTGACCGCTGACCTGGGCATACCCGCCGTCGTGGCGTTGAGCCGGCGGGTGGACAAGCCAGCTGAGGACATCATCCTGGGGTTCGGCGCGCACCACGACGCACGGATCGCCGTGCTGCGCGCCGTCACCGAGCTGAACCAGTTCCTGCCGTCGGTCGCGTTCGCCACGGCCGACGGCGCTGGCTACCGTCAACCCGATCCGGCCCTGAACGAGTGGTGGCACACCGCGGGCGTCGCCGATCTGCCGTATCTGGCGCCGGACCCGACGGTGCCCGCGACGCGCGTGTCGGACCTGACGTTGCCGACCAGCGACGACCTCGCGGTGGACCTGGCCGCCTGCCGGGATCTGGTGCGCGCCAACGGCATGGAGCTGCTGGTACTGGACATGACGCGGCCGGACATCGGCCTGCCGGTGGTCAAGGTGCTGGTACCGGGCCTGCGGCACTTCTGGAGCCGCTACGCGCCCGGCCGGCTCTACGACGTGCCGGTGCGGCTGGGCCTGCTGCCCGCGCCGCTGACCGAGGATCAGCTCAACCCGGTCCCGATGTTCGTCTGACAGCGGTCTTACCGAAACGTGGGGCGGACGCAAGTGCATTTGCCGGCGACGCCGCGCACGCCATTCCGGTAGCTGCCTCCTGAGACGACTCACCAGTCCGTGATTAATCGAATACGCATTGATTTGGCCGGTTTGACCGAACATCTAAACGTTCGGTGGTCGTTCGGGCACACAACGTTCGAATTGCCTCGACCCGGTACGGCAGTACGGTTACGGACGCATTTCCTTGATTGTCCACCGATGAATCGCTGAATGGAACAGCGTCGGCTGGTTGCCGCCAGACGGTGCTAGTTTCTACTCACCCGTGGCAGCTCGACCAGGAGAAGGAGCCGGCGATGAGTGGGATCCGGACGATCCTGGCCGACGGCGCCGCCGCGGCCCGCGGCATCATCGCCCAGCTGCTCGCCCTCGAGCCGGACATCGACGTGCTCGGCGAATACGACGACGGCCACCTGGCGCTGCGCGCGGTACGCGAGCTGCGACCGGACGTCGCGGTGCTCGCCGTTGACCTGCCCGGCCTGGACGGCATCGCCGTGGCCGAGGCGCTCGCGGACACCGACACCAGGGTGCTGATCCTGTCCAGCATCACCGCAGCCGGCAGCTGCCGCGCGGCCATGCGGGCCGGCGCCATCGGCTGCGTCGCGAAGACCGCGCCGTCGCACCGGTTCGTCGCCGCCGTGCGCGCGATCGCCGCAGGGGAGCGCTACGTGGACCTCGACATCGTCGACGAGGACGTGGTCGACGACATCGCAGGTGACCGGGCCTGGCGTGCCACACCGTTGACCGCACGCGAACGCAGGATACTCAGCGCGGTGTCCCGCTGCCGTTCCACTCGAGAGCTCTGCGAGACCGTCGGCCTGTCGCAGGAGGTCGTCGGCATGGTGATGTGCACGGTGCTGGCCAAGACCGGCGGCGCGGACAGGTTGGACGCGGCACGGATCGCGACCACCCGGGGTTGGATTTGATCGAGTCGGCCTGGACCATGCAGGCTCGGTGGGAAGTGAGGGCAGATGAGCGCGCTGGGCACGGCATCCTCGGGTGGCGCACGGCTGCGGTCTGGCCGGCGCTGGTTACGACGCCGGATCCGGGTGGGGCCGGAGGGCTCCGGCCACCTGGTCGGCATCCTGGCGCTGGTCTGCATCGCGGCCTACGGCGTGCTGGTGGCCATCCAGTCGATCCAGGTCGTGCCGCTCTACCCCACCAGCGCGCTGCGGGCCTTCGGGCAGATCGGCTGGTGGCTGTGGCTGGCCAGCTACGTGTGGTCCATCGCCCAGGTGCTGCGCGGCCATCGGCATGTCCGGAGCACCCAGATCGTGGCCATCGCCGGCCTGGTGTGGTCGGTGGTGCTGTTCGTGGTGATGGGCGCACCGTTCGCCGGCCCGCCCGCGCTGAGTTTCTCGGTCTGGCTGCTGTGCCTGTCCGGCACGGTGCGTGGCGGCGGTGCGATCGTGTTGCTGCTGGTGTACTTCGGCCTGACGCTGCGGGACTTCACCGCGGTGGCGGACATCAGGAAGAGCCTGTTGAACTTCGGGTTGACCGCGTTGATCTTCTACGCGATCCCGCGGCTGGTGATCTTCGCGGGTGAACTGGAGGACACCCGGTCCGAACTGGCCCTGCTCGCGGTCAGCGAACAGCGGCTGCGCTGGGCCCGCGACCTGCACGACACCCTCGGTCACGGGCTGTCGGTGGTGGTGTTGAAGCTGGAACTGGTGGAACGGCTGTCCGACAAGAACATGGAGCGGGCCCTCGGCGAGCTGCGGGACGCCCGCACGCTGCTGCGCAACTCGATCGGCGAGATGCAGACCGTGGTCGCCGGGATGCGGGACGTGTCGTTGCGCGGTGAGATCGCCAACGCCTGCACCATCCTCAATTCGGCGGGCGTGAGCACCACCACCGACATCGCGTCGGTCGTGTTGGACAACGCGGTCGCCGAGGCGCTGGCGTGGATCGTGCGCGAGGGTTCGACGAACGTGTTGCGGCACAGCGACTCCACCCACTGCGACATCAGCCTGCGGGTGGACCGCGGCCGCGCGGTGCTCACGGTGGCCAACGACGGGCCGGCGATCAAGGTGACCAGGGCGCCCTCGGGCGGGCACGGCATCCGCGGCATGCGGGAGCGGCTCAACGCACTGGGCGGGCGGCTCACCGCGAGGTCCGAAAAGGATGGTGGCTTCATGTTGGAGGCCAGCGTGCCGCTGCCGACGCAGTCCAACGGGATGGACCAGTCCCTCGTCGTGGACCAGTCGCCGGTGGAGGTGGAACATTGACGGAGCTGGCGAGAGACCCGAGTGACACGATGGCCGGTCGTACCGCGGTGATCCGGGTGTTCCTGGCCGAGGACCAGGTGATGATCCGGTCGGCGTTGGTCTCGTTGATCGAGCTGGAGAGCGACCTGGACGTGGTCGGCGTGGCCGGCCGGGGTGACCAGGCCGTCGAGCGGATCGTGGAGCTGCGGCCGGATGTCGCGGTCCTGGACATCGACATGCCCGGCGTGGACGGCCTGACCGCGGCGGCCCAACTGGCCGAACGCGTGCCCCGCTGCGCCGCGCTGATCCTCACGGCGCTGAACAAGCCCGGCATGCTGCAGCGTGCCCTGCAGGCCAACGCGCGCGGGTTCGTGGTCAAGCACGCGCCCGCGGAGCAGCTGCTGGCCGCGATCCGTGGTGTCGCGGCCGGGCAGCGCGTATTCGACCCGACGTTGGCCGTTGCCGTGCTGGAGGCGGACATCCCGGTTACGCAACGGGAACTGGACGTGGTTCGGTTGGTGGCCGAGGGCGCGTCCGCCCGGGAGATCGCCGGGCGCCTGTTCCTGTCCGAGGGCACGGTGCGCAACTACACGTCCAGCCTGATCAACAAGTGTGGCGCCCGCAACCGGGTGGACCTGGTACGGATCGCCTTCGACCGGGGCTGGCTGTAGGGCCGGTCATGTGCCCATGCCTGTCCCACAGGGCGGACCGTGTGTCCGGAGTGGCTGGATCCGGCTAGCGTCGGATCGGAAACAGTCACACGGGAGAGGGTCATGACAGCAGACACGACAGGGTGGTCGTTCGAGACACGGCAGGTGCATGCCGGCGCGGCGCCGGACCCGACCACCGGCGCACGGGCCACACCGATCTACCAGACGACGTCGTTCGTCTTCCGCGACACCCAGCACGCCGCCGACCTGTTCAGCCTGGCCGAGCCGGGTGCCATCTACACCCGCATCAACAACCCGACCCAGGACGTGCTGGAGGCCAGGGTCGCCGCGCTGGAGGGTGGCGTCGCGGCCGTCGCGTTCGCGTCCGGCCAGGCCGCCGAGACCGCCGCGATCCTGAACCTCGCCGGCGCGGGCGACCACCTGGTGTCCAGCGCGTCGCTCTACGGCGGCACGTACAACCTGTTCCACTACACGCTGCCGAAGCTGGGCATCGAGGTCAGCTTCGTGGACGACCCGGACAACCTGGACGACTGGCGCGCCGCGATCCGCCCGAACACCAAGCTGCTGTTCGCCGAGACGCTGGGCAACCCGCGCGGCAACGTGCTGGACACCCGTGCCGTGGCCGACGTGGCGCACGAGGCGGGCGTGCCGCTCATCGTCGACAACACCGTGCCGACGCCCTACCTGCTGCGGCCGATCGAGCACGGCGCCGACATCGTGGTGCACTCGGCGACCAAGTACCTCGGCGGACACGGCACCGCGATCGCCGGTGTCGTCGTCGACGGCGGCACGTTCGACTTCGGCGCGAACCCGGAGAAGTTCCCCGACTTCACCGAGCCGGACCCCAGCTACCACGGCCTGAAATACTGGGAGGCCCTCGGCCCCGGCGCGTTCGCCGCGAAGCTGCGGGTGCAGGGCCTGCGCGACACGGGTGGCGCGATCGCGCCGCTGACCAGTTTCCTGATCCTGCAGGGCATCGAGACGCTGTCGCTGCGCATCGAGCGGCACGTGGCCAACGCGCAGGCACTGGCCGAGTGGCTGGAGCGGCGCGACGAGGTGGCCGCCGTCTACTACCCCGGTCTGCCCTCCAGCCCGTGGTACGAGGCGGGCCGGAAGTACCTGCCCAAGGGTGCCGGCGCGGTCGTGTCGTTCGACCTGCACGGCGGCGCGGCGGCCGGCCGGGCGTTCGTCGACGGGACCGAGTTGTTCAGCCTGTTGGTCAACATCGGCGACGTGCGTTCCTTGATCGTGCACCCGGCCAGCACCACGCACAGCCAACTGTCCGAGGCGGAACAGGCCATCACGGGCGTGACCCCCGGTCTGGTTCGCCTGTCGGTCGGCATCGAGGGGATCGAGGACCTCAAGGCCGACCTGGAGGCCGGCTTCCGCGCGGCCAAAGCGGCCGAATGACCGAACCCAGTGGCGCCTGGCGGGAGGGCGACCCGGTCGGCAGGCGCCAGTGGTTCCGGGCCGACCGCCCGTTGCGGTTGGAGTCCGGTGTGGAACTGCCGTACCGGATCGCCTACGAGACCTGGGGCACGCTGGCCGACGACCGGTCCAACGCCGTGCTCGTGGAACACGCGCTCACCGGCGACAGCCACGCCGCAGGCCCTGCCGGCCCCGGCCATCCCACGCCGGGCTGGTGGGACACGATGATCGGGCCGGGTCGGGCGCTGGACACGCACCGGCTGTTCGTGGTGGTGCCGAACGTGCTCGGCGGCTGCCAGGGGAGCACGGGTCCGGCGTCGCCCGCGCCGGACGGCCGGCTGTGGGGCAGCCGGTTTCCGTACCTGACCGTGCGCGACCAGGTCGCGGCCGAGGCCGCGTTGGCCGACCACCTGGGCATCGACACGTGGGCCGCCGTGCTCGGCGGGTCGATGGGCGGGATGCGGTCGCTGGAGTGGGCGGTGGACCAGCCGTCGCGGGTGGCCGCCGCGCTGGTGCTGGCCGCGCCGGCACGCTCCTCGGCCGACCAGATCGCCTGGAGCTGGCCACAGTTGCGGGCCATCGAGTCCGATCCGGACTGGCTCGGCGGCGACTACCACCACCTGCCGCGCGGCCGTGGCCCGCACGTGGGCCTCGGCATCGCGCGGCGGATCGCGCACGTCACGTACCGCGGTGAGGAGGAACTGCGCATCCGGTTCGACCGCCACGCGCAGCCGGGCGAGGACCCGGCCCGTGGCGGCCGCTACACGGTCGAGTCCTATTTGGATCATCACGCCGCGAAGCTGTTGCCGCGCTTCGACGCCGGCAGTTACGTCACGCTCGTCCGGGCCATGAACAGCCACGACATCGGCCGCGATCGCGGTGGTGTGGCGGCGGCACTGCGTCGGGTCACCGCGCGCACGATCGTCGCCGGGGTGACCAGTGACCGGCTCTACCCGCTGCCGCAACAGGTCGAGATCGCCGACGGTATTTCCGGCGCCGGACCGGTACGGGAGATCGACTCGCCGTACGGGCACGACGCGTTCCTGATCGAGGCCGACCAGATCGGGAAGCTACTGGGCGAACTGCTGCTCTAGAGCCAGCCCTTGCGGCGGAACACGATGTAAAGGAGTCCGGACAGGACCACGATCAGCGCGGTCGACGTGATGAAGCCGTGCTGGGCGGCGAATCCAGGGAACGGCACGTTCTGGCCGTAGAAGCCGGTGATCGCGGTCGGCACCGCGATGATCGCGGCCCAACTGGTGACCTGTTTGGTGATCACGTTGAGCCGGTTGCCCTGGATGGTCAGGTTCGTCTCCAGGATGGTGGTCACCAGGTCGCGCAACGACTCGGTCCACTCCGTCGCGCGGAGCACGTGGTCGTAGACATCCTGGAAGTACGGCGCCATCTGGTCGCCGATCGCCTTGCCGTCCCGGCGCATCAGGGTGTTCACCACCTCGCGCATCGGCAGCACCACGCGGCGCAGGTTCACCAGGCTCTTGCGCAGCTCGAAACTGCGCCGCTGCACCTCGGTGTCCCGGGACCGCTCGTCGAACAGCAGGTCCTCCAGCGCCTCGATCTCCTCGTCCAGGTCCTGCACGGTCTGGAAGTGCCCGTCCACCACGAAGTCGATCAGCCCGTAGAGCAGGAAGCCGACGTTGTCGTGCGCCAGGTCGGACGCGCCGTCCCAGCGTTTGATCACGCCCTCGACGTCGAACCGGTTGTCCTTGCGGACCGTGACCAGGGCCATCGGCGTGATGAACACGGCCAGTTCGCTCAGCTCCAGCTCACCGGTCTCCCGGTCCAGCCAGACCGCGTACATGCTGAGGAAGTCGTGCGTGCGGTAGTGGTCCAGCTTGGGTCGCTGCCGGTGCTCCACGGCGTCCTCGACCGCCAGTTCGTGCAGGCCCAGTTCCTCGGCGACGACCTTCAGGTCCACGGTGTCCGGTGCGCAGAGGTCGACCCACACCACGTCGTGCTCGGCAAGGTGGTCCGACAGCTCCGCGACCGGAAAGTCCTCGTCGACCAGCTCGCCACCGCGATACGCCCTGGTGCGGGCGATCCGGTCGATCGTCGTGTCGGAACCCATGACGGCGACAGTAGTTGCCGAGCCGTCACCGACCGCCGCTGACGTCCAGCAACGCGCCGGTCACGAAGGACGCGGCCGGCGACAGCAACCACACGATCGCCTCGGCCACCTCGGCCGGCCGCCCACCCCGCCCCATCGGCACGGTCGACGCCAACTGGGCGATCCGGTCCGGCCGGCCACCACTGGCATGGATGTCGGTCTCGATCATGCCCGGCCGCACCGCGTTCACCCGGATCCCGTCCGCCGCGACCTCCTTCGCCAGCCCGACGGTCAACGTGTCCACGGCCGCCTTGCTCGCCGCGTAGTCCACGTACTCACCCGGCGACCCGACCACAGCGGCCCGGGACGACACGTTGACGATCACGCCACCGGCCGTCATGCGCCGCACCGCCGCCCGCGCGCACAGGAACGCGCCCAGGATGTTCACGTCGAACATGCGCCGCAACCGATCCGTGCCCAGGTCCGCGACCCGCGACTGCGGCGCGACGATCCCGGCGTTGTTGACCAGCCCGACCAGCGGTCCCAGTTCGCCCGCCCGGTCGAACAACCCCTCGACCTCGTCCTCCACCGAGATGTCCGCTTGGTGGGCCAACGCTTGGACGCCGTGCGCCCGGCAGTCGGCGACGACCCGCTCGGCCGACGCCGTGTCGTCCCGGTAGCCGACGCACACGTCCCAGCCGCGCTCGGCGGCCAGGCGGGCGGTGGCCGCGCCGATGCCCCGGCCACCACCGGTCACGATCAACGATCCGGTCATACGGAACAGTATTCAGTTGGCGGTCAGGCCGATTCCGTCCGGCACACTGCCGACGGTCACGGCGGTGCCCGGTGCGCCCGTGGCGACCGTGACCGGGCGGATGTCGTTCGCATTGGAGTCGACCACCCAGGCCGTGGTGCCATCCGCGGTGATGGCGACCGCGTACGAGCCGGCGCCGGTGGGGATCAGGGGGCCGACGGCGTTCGTGGTTGTGTTCACCGGCAGGATGCCGCCGTTGGCTGTGGTGGCGTACAGCGTGGTCGGCGTGATGCCCAGGCCGGACGGTGACGTGCCCAGCGCGATGGTTGCGGTGACCGTTCCGGCGGTCGCGTCGATCACCGAGACCGAGTTGCTGCCGGTGTTTCCGACGTAGACCTTGCCGCCACCGATGGAGATGCCGAACGGTGCTGCGCCGACCGTGACCGTGCGGACGACCGTGCGGCTGGCCACGTCGATCTCGCTGACCGTCCCGTCACCCTGGTTGGGCACCCACAGGTCCGCGCCGTCCGGCGAGATGCGCATGCGTTGTGGGTTGGTGCCGACTTTCACGGGGGTGCCGGCGGTGTGCGTGGCCACGTCGATGGGTTGCACGGTTCCGTTGCCGAAGTTGCTCACCCACACGGTCTTGCCGTCCGGCGTGACCGCGACGTCCGCGGCGATCGAACCCACTCCGACCGTGGTGATCACATGATTGTCGGTCGTGTCGATGACCGTCACGTTGTTGCTGTTGTTGTTCGCCACGAACACCTGCGTGCCGTCCGGCGTGACGACGACGCCGTCCGGGCCGCTGCCCACCGGGATCGTCGGGCCTGCGGTGCCGGTGCGCCGGTCCACCGGGGTGACCGTGTTGTCGGAGAAGTTCGACACGTACGCGGTCGGGATCAGCTCGCCCGGCTTGGCCACCGTCACCAGGACTTGCGCGGAAGCGAGCACCGCGCCGTTGCCGGCTTTCCCGGCGATCGAGACCTCGTAGAAACCGGATTGGGTGCCGGCTGCGGCGGTCACGGCCAGTGGCGTGGCCACAGTGGTCCCGGCACCGGCGGTGACGGTGGCACTGGACGGCGTGAAGATGATGCCCGGCGCGGTCGCCGTCCACGTGACCGTGGCCGGCTGGCTGCCCAGCGAGTTGTCCACCAGCACGTTGACGCTGGCCTGGCCACCGGCGGCCAGCCGTAGCTGGGCCGGATCGGTGCGCAGTTGGGCCCGTGTGGTGGGCGGGAACACGACCGGACCGGCGCCGAAGGACGGCGGCGCGTCGGTGGCGGCGGTGCCCCAGTTCTTGTTGGGCCGGCTGGCAACCGTGAAGTCCAGCCGGGTCTGGGCGGTCAGCATCAGCCAGGGGTGCGTGGTGGTGTGGCCGTTGATCCGCAGGCTTTGGACGTACGGGTTGGCGTCGCCCGCGCCGGGGGCGTTGATCTGGATCTGACGGCCGGCGTCGATGGTGATCCGGTCGAACAGCGGGGTGCCGACGACCAGCATCGGCACGCCGGGGGTCTGCGGGTAGATGCCCATCGCGGACCAGACGTACCAGGACGACATCGCGCCCAGATCGTCGTTGCCCGGCTCGCCGCCCGGGATCGGTTGGTACAGCTGGGACATGATCTGCCGGACGGTGGCCTGCGTCTGCCACGGCGCGCCCGCGCTGTCGTACACCCACGGCACGTCGAAGTTCGGTTCGTTGCCCTGCCAGTCGAACGGGGCGTTCGGGCCGGCGTTGAGCTGGGTGAAGAACTGGTCCAGCCGGGCCCGTGCGGCGGCGTTGCCGCCGAGTCCGGAGATCAGCGCGGCCAGGTTCTGCGGCACCATCCACGTGTACTGGGCCGCGTTGCCCTCCTGGAAACCGCTCTGCCCGAAACCGCCGCCCATCGCCAGCGGGTCACCGGGTGGGAAGGCGCCGTTCGCGTCCCGTGGCCGGATGTAGCCGGTGGCCGTGTCGAACAGGTTCGCCCAGTTCTGCGAGCGGCCGGCGAACCGGTTCGCCACCGACTGTTGCCCGGTCGCCGCGGCCAGCCGGGAGATCGCGAAGTCCGCGACGGCGTACTCGAGGGTTTCCGACGCGCCGTTGGCGACCGGGGAGATCGAGTCGGCCTGCGTGTTGGGCACATAGCCGTTCGCCAAATATGCCGGGCCGGTCGGGCGTTCGGAGTACCAGCCCTGGCCGGGGGCGCCGGTGCCTTCGGCGCCGTGCACCATCTCGGTCAACGCGTGTTGCACGTCGAAACCCGTGGCGCCGAAGGCATACAGGCCGGCCAGCATCGGGTCGGCGGCGTCGCCGTTCATCACGCCTGCCTCGCCGTTGGCTACCGGCCACTTCGGCAGCCAGCCCATCTGGTCGCCGTCGCGCAGCAGGGACGCGCCCATGTCGCTCGCGATGCCCGGGTCCAGCATGGCGAGCAGCGGGATCTGCGACCGGTAGATGTCCCAGCCGGAGAAGTCCGCGTACTGCGCGTGGCCCCTTGGCAACGTGTGGATCTGGTTGTCGAAGCCGATGTAGCGGCCGTCGGCGTCGCTGAACAGGCTCGGGTGCAGCAGCGAGTGGTACAGCGCCGTGTAGAAGGTCTGCTGCTCGGCGGTCGTGCCGCCGTGCACGCGGATCTTGTTCAACTGCCGGTCCCACGCGGCCCTGGTCGCCGCCGCCTGCCGGTCGACGTTGAAGTGCGCGTTCTCCGCGGCCAGGTTGGCCTGCGCGCCTGCCTCGCTCACGTAGGACAGGGCGACCTGCATGCCGATCGTCGGGTCTTTCGACGTGTCGAACGTGACGTAACCGCCTGCCACCACGCCGGAACCCGTGGTTGCCTTGCCGCTCAACGGTTCCCGCGCCGGCACCTGGCCGCCGCGTGCCGTCATCGACGTGCTGCCGGCGCGCACCGCCGCCGCCGTGCCGCCCCACGTGCCGGTCGCGGTGAACGGCCGGCTGAACCGGGCCGTGAAGTACACGGTGTACGAATCGGGCTGGCCGCAGAAGTGGCCGCTGGTCACCGATCCGGCGATCTCGTCGGTCCCGATCGTGTGGAACGTGGCGCCGGACGAGCCGTTCTGGCTGCCGGCCACCTTCACCAGCAGTTGCGCCTGCGTGGTCCGCGGATACGTCAGCCGCGCCACGCCGGTACGCGCGGAGGCGGTCAGGTCCACACCGACCTGACCGCCACCCGCACCGACACCGACCGTGTACCGCCCCGGGCCGGCTTGCTCACCCGTGTGCGAGAACGGTGCACTCGCCCCGCCCGGATCCGCGGGCACCGCACCGGCCAGCGGAAGGAACGGGACGTCACCGGTGATCGGGCAACCCACCCCGGACAGGTGGGTCAGGCTGAACCCGGTGATCTGACTGTCGGTGAAGAAATAGCCGCCCCCTGCGGGACGGCTCGGTGTGTCCGGACTGAACTGGACCATGCCGAACGGCGCGGACGCACCCGGGAAGGTGTCCACGTCGCCGACAACGCCACCACCGCTGCCCGTGCCCGCGAACGGGTCGACCAACGCGGCCGGATCGATTGGCCCGGCCGGGCCCTCGGCGTGCGCAGCCAAGCCGGACAGTCCGGTCAACAAGGCTGTGACCAGGGCGGTTCCAGTGCACAGCGCGCCGATCCGCCGGCGTGACAACGTTGTCAACTTTCGGCCCTTCGTCTGCACGGCAAAAAGGGAGTGGCGAAGGCTTTCTAGCACCTTCGCCACTCCCGAGGTAAGACCCGAACGAGGATCAAACCGCCGGGCGATCAGCCTCCCGCGGGCGGCGGTGCCGGCGTGGTCGCGACGTTGTCCAGCTGTTCGGCGGCCGGACGGATCGGGAACAGGTCCCCACCCGGCTCGGCCGGCACCATCGGCAGCGCCGCCTTGGCGTTCTTGTCACCGGCGTTGGCCGCCGCGTGCAGCACGTCCAGCGCCGCGTACTGGAAGAACGTCAGGTTCTGGTAGGGCCAGACCGTGGGCGACAGGCCGCCCGTGGCCACCGGGATCACGAAGTCGACGGCCTTCATGATGCTGCCGCCGGTCGGCGACGTGTAGTGCCACAGGTCGACGCCGACATGCTGGCCGATCTGCGCCTCCCTGGTCAGCGCGACCAGGTTGAAGTTGCTGTAGTGCCAGCTCAGCGTCCTGAGGGTCTCCAGCGGCTCTTGCCCGGTCGGCAGGATCTGCTTGTCGATCCGGGTGGCCTCGGAGCCGATGACGATGCTCTTGGCCAGGTCACGCTGCCCGGTGTAGAGGGCGAGCGCGGCGGACATCATGTCGTAGAACGTGCCGTGGTTGTTGGCCTGCGAGTTCTCCGACGCGCCGTTGGTGCTGGTGCGCAGCCAGTTCAGGAACGCGCTGTCCCATGCCTGGATGGCGGTGTGGTCGGCCTTGGTCCAGCCGGGGGCACCCGAGTCCAGGATGGCGGTCGAGTCGACCACCTCGGTCAGCGCGTAGGAGAACTCGATGATGCCGATGCCCCGGCCGTCGACCAGACACGGAATGCCCTGGGCGAACGCAAGGTTCGGGTTCTGCGCCGTCGCCGGGTTGGTGAACCAGGTGCGGATGTCCAGTTCGGCGCGCTGTGAGTACTTGACGTCACCGGTGTAGTACCAGGCGAGCGTCAGGTTGTAGATGTCGGCGAACGCCGCGATCTGGCTCTGGTGGTCCGGAATGGTGTCCACGACCGGGTTCCGTTGGCCGTCCCGGTTCACCATCGGGCAGCCCCATGGGTTGGCCGGGGTCACCGGCTGGGTCGGCCAGTAGAACGGCGCCAGGCTCAGGTAGTCGTGCACGTCGCCGCTGGGCGGCAGCGCGGTCTTCTGGGTGACCGACCATGGGCCCGCGGTCAGCTCGGTGTTGGCCTGGGTGATCAGGTCGGCCAGGGACGTCTTGAGGGTCTTGTTGCCCAGGAACAGGCCGAGCTGGTTGCGCTGGAGTTGCCTGCCGTCCAGCACGACGGTGTTCGGCGCCCGCAGCGAGAAGCGCAGCCCGGGGGCTGCCTGGCTCGCGCCGGCCGACGGGGTCGCGACGACCGTCGTCGCCAGCGCGAGCGCCACCGCGGTCAGTGAGGTGACCAGGAAACGAGATTTCATAACACCGCTACTCCATTCATATATATGAACAAGAGACAGCTTGATGAACAGATACTATGTATGCGGCACGGTTCAGACAACAGTCCGTTCGGCGTCACCTCAGCTTGTCATGCCATTCTGGCTGTTGAGGGTGTTCAACAGCGAAGGCGGCGGAATGGCGATACGACGGTGGTTGATGGCTGGGGCGGGGTTGTTGGGCGCGCTGTTCTGGATGTTGCGGGACGTACCGGTCGCGGTGGGCGGGCGCACCACACCGACCGACCGGGTCCGCAGGTCGCCGCAGTATCGGGACGGTGTCTTCCACAACGCGGCCCGGACCACCACGATGTCGCGCGCCGGCATGCGGGAGAGCCTGCGTGACCTGGCCTTCGGCAAGCAGCAACGGCAGCCGGTCGGCACCGTCCCACTGGTGCGGTCGACCGATTCGACCACCGATGGCCTGCACGTCACCTGGTACGGGCACTCGTCGGCGCTGGTGGAACTGGACGGCGCCCGGGTGCTGTTCGACCCGGTGTGGGGCGAGCGGGTGTCACCGTCCGCGCTGGTCGGGCCGCGCCGGCTGCACCCGGTGCCGGTGCCGCTGGACGAACTGCCGGTGATCGACGCGATCGTGATCTCGCACGACCACTACGACCACCTCGACCTGCCCAGCGTGCGGACGCTGCTGCGCACCCAGACCGCGCCGTTCGTGGTGCCGCTCGGCGTCGGCGACCACCTGCGGCGCTGGCACGTGCCGGCCGACCGGATCATCGAGCTGGACTGGTGGGAGGACGTGACCATCGGCGGATTGCGGCTGGTCGCCACGCCGGCGCAGCACTTCTCGGGCCGCCTGTTCCGCCGGGACGGCACCCTGTGGACGTCGTGGGCCGTGCTGGGCCCGACCCGCCGCGTGTTCTACACCGGCGACTCCGGCTACTTCGACGGCTACGCCGAGATCGGCGAGCGTTTCGGCCCGTTCGACGTGGCCCTGGTGCAGATCGGCGCGTACGGCCCCGGCTGGCCGGCGATCCACATGACACCGGAGGAGGGCGTCGCCGCACACCTGGATGTTCGGGCGGACGTGCTGATTCCGGTGCACTGGGCCACGTTCAGCCTCGCCATGCACGCCTGGACCGAACCGGCAGACCGGGTGTGGCGCGAGAGCAAGGCACGGGACGTCCGCCTGGTCGTACCCCGCCCCGGCGAACGAATCGACGTCGACGACCCACCCGCCGTGGACGGCTGGTGGCAGGCGCTGGCCTGAGCCATCGATGACGCCGAAATCGTAATCGGCGGCCGGCGCGATCCCGTACTGCACCGCGCACCTGGCGCGTACGATTTGACGGAGCCGAGGTTTGCGCAACAACTTGCGCAGTCTGCCCTATAGTTGCGTGCATGGCGCGAAGACTTGCGGAAGTGGCGAAGAAGGTCGGCGTCTCCGAGGCGACGGTCAGCCGGGTGCTCAACGGCAAGCCCGGCGTGTCCGAGGCGACCAGGCAGGCCGTCCTGACCGCGCTGGACGTGCTGGGCTACGAGCGCCCGACCCAGTTGCGCGGCGAGCGCGCCCGGTTGGTCGGCCTCGTCCTGCCCGAGCTGTCCAACCCGATCTTTCCGGCGTTCGCCGAGGTGGTGGGCGGTGCGCTCGCCCAACACGGGCTGACGTCGGTGTTGTGCACGCAGACCTCCGGCGCGGTCAGCGAGGCCGACTACGTGGCGCTGCTGCTGCACCAACAGGTGTCCGGCGTGATCTTCTTCGGTGGCCGTTACGCCGAGGCCGAGGCCCCGCACGACCACTACGACCTGCTCACCGAGCGCAACCTGCCCACGGTGCTGCTCAACGCGGCCATCGACCACCTGGACTTCCCCCAGGTGAGCTGCGACGACGCGGTAGCCGTCCAACAGGCGATGGGCCACCTGATCGCGCTGGGCCACGAACGGATCGGCCTGGTCCTGGGCCCACCCGACCACGTGCCGTCCCGCCGCAAACTGGCCGCCGCCCGTCAGATGGCCATGGCAGCCACCATCGACCTACCGGACGAACACGTGGAACACACCCTGTTCTCGGTAGAAGGCGGCCAGGCCGGCGCGGCCAGGCTGCTACAAAGGGGCATAACCGGCATAATCTGCGCAAGCGACCCACTGGCGCTGGGTGCCGTCCGAGCGGTCCGCAGAAGGGGCATGTCGGTACCGAAGGACGTCTCGGTCGTCGGCTACGACGACTCGTCCTTCATGAGCTGCGCCGACCCACCCCTGACCACCGTTCGTCAGCCCATCGAGTCCATGGGCCAAGCAGCGGTGGAGTTGTTGGTCAAGGAGATAGCCGGCATCAGGGTCACCCACGCCGAACTGCTGTTCGAACCTGAACTGGTGGTCAGAGGTTCAACAGCCCCGGTAGCCGGCATGATCCGAACCCGAGCAGTAGGCCAACCAGCTGTAACCGCATAAACCAGCCACAAGGCCCGAGACCCGGTCGCCAGACAGCGATCGTCTCGGGCCTTGTGCTGCTCTGGCCGGGTGAAATGCAGAGCGAGCCAAACAGGCCCTGAACAGGACGAATGTAAACAACCGAACCGCCGTTGGATCGAGCGGAGCGAGGCTTCTGGCACGGTCCGCCGCGGCGTCTTCGCCCCTGGAGCGGCGGCGAAGCCCAGCGGAAGGGGCGAAGACGCCGCGATAAAGCGGCCGGGCCCCCGCGGCGCGGAGCGCGCCAATGTGAACTGTCGTAATTTTGCGACTTTCAATCGACATCTTGCGGTGATCTGTCTAGCGTGGTTGAGTGCTTCCCATCACAGCTAGCCCCACCTGGTGTGAGACCGAGCGCGGAAGTACGCCCGGCCGACCCCAGTCTCCGAAAGGGTTCCCGCCGATGAGAACCGCCCAGTTCCACAGGTTCGCCGCGCTGGCGCTGGCCGCCGGTGCGGCCGTCTCCGTCCTGGCGGCCTGCACTTCGTCCAGTTCGGGCAACACCGCGAGTGGCGGCAAGGTCTCCATCACGGTCAACTGCGAACCGCCGACCAGTGCGCCGATCGACCGGAAGGCGTTCGTCGCCGACATCGCGACCTTCGAGAAGGCCAACCCGAACATCACCATCGTGCCCAAGGACGAGTTCCCCTGCGACGACCCGAAGACGTTCGACGCCAAGCTGGCCGGTGGCCAGATGGAGAACGTCTTCTACGTGTACTACACCGATGTGGCGCATGTCGTCGCCAACGGCCAGGCCGCGGACATCAACAAGTACGCAGGCGATGTCAAGGGCCTCAACGACATCCAGCAGTCCACGCTGAACGTGTTCAAGGGTCCCAACGGCGACTACTACGGCCTGCCCAGGACCAACTACTCGATGGGCCTGCTCTACAACCGGGCGCTGTTCACCCAGGCAGGTCTCGACCCGAACAAGCCGCCTGCCACGTGGGACGAGGTCCGCACGGACGCCAAGAAGATCGCGGCGCTGGGCAACGGCACCGTCGGCTTCGCCGACTACAGCGCGAGCAACCAGGGCGGCTGGCACTTCACCGCCGAGCTGTACTCGCAGGGCGGCAGCATGGTCTCGCCGGACGGCAAGCAGGCCGCGTTCAACGACGCGCAGGGCAAGGCCGTGCTGACCACGCTCCAGCAGATGCGCTGGACCGACAACAGCATGGGCACGAAGCAGCTGCTGACCATCCCGGACGTGCAGGCCATGATGGGTGCCGGCAAGCTCGGCATGTACATCGCGGCACCGGACAACCTGCCCACGCTGGTCAAGCAGTACCAGGCGTCCTACAACAACCTGAGCATCGCGCCGATGCCGGGCAACCACGCCACCCTGCTCGGCGGTGACGGCTACATGTTCAACGTCAAGGACACCCCCGACCAGATCCAGGCCGGTATCAAGTGGCTGCAGTTCGAGAACCTGACCCCGGGTGTCGGCCAGTTCAACTACCAGCGCGCCGCCGCGGCGGGCTCGCCGGTGGGCCTGCCGGAGCCGGACCTGTGGAAGGGCGCCACGGCGAACACGGACGACCAGGCGAAGGCCAAGTACGCCAACGTGCCCTCGCAGAACTACAACCAGTTCTCCAATGCGATGAAGACCAAGCAGGGCAAGATCGAACCGCCCGCAGCTCAGCAGATCTACTCGGTGCTCGACAGTGTGATGTCCGCGGTCCTGACCAACCAGGGCGCCAACGTCGACCAGTTGTTGTCCGACGCAGCCACCAAGGTCAACTCGCTGCTCGCCAATCAGTAGTTGACGAGAGGTTCCGACGATGGTCGTCACGACCGAGCTCGCCGTCCGGCCGGAGGTAACTCCGGCCGGCGGCCGCCGGAGTCCCCGGCGCCGCAGCCGGAAGCTGGGCACCAACCTGACCGCGTACGCGTTGCTCGCCGGTGGCGTGCTCTGCTTCGCGCTGTTCTCGTGGTACCCGACGATCCGGGCGTTCCTGCTGGCGTTCCAGCACACGAACTTCGTCCGTGCGTCGCACTGGGTCGGGTGGGGCAACTTCCGCCGCCTGTTCGGCGATCCGGAGTTCGGCGCCGCGTGGCGCAACTCGTTCGAGTTCAGCGGCGTGGCCCTGGTGCTCGGGTTCGGCGTGCCGTTCGTGCTGGCCGTGGTCCTCAACGAACTGCGTCACGCGAAGACGCTGTTCCGGCTGTTGGTGTACTTGCCGGTGATGATCCCGCCGGTGGTCGTCGCGCTGCTGTGGAAGTGGTTCTACGACCCCGGCAACGGCCTGTTCAACGAGGCACTGAAGGCCGTGCACCTGCCCACGTCGTCGTGGACCAACTCCACCAGCACCGCGATCGTGTCGCTGGTGCTGGTGGCCACGTGGGCCAACCTGGGTGGCACCACCCTGATCTACCTGGCCGCGCTGCAGAACATTCCGGCCGAACTGTACGAGGCGGCCGAACTGGACGGCGCGAACATCCTCCAGCGGGTCCGCCACGTCACGATCCCGCAGACCCGCTACGTGATGCTGATGCTCCTTCTGCTGCAGATCGTGGCCACCATGCAGGAGTTCACCACGCCGTTCATCATCACCGGCGGCGGCCCGCAGGACGCCACCGTCACGGTGCTGTACCTGATCTACAAGTACGCGTTCGTCTACCGCGACTACGGCGCCGGCTGTGCGCTGAGCGTGATGCTGTTCATCTTCCTCGGCATCTTCTCCGCGATCTACCTGCGCCTGACCCGCAACACCGACTGACTGTGAGGTGACGACCGTGTCCGAAACGAGAACCATCGCCGACCGGGGCACACGTTCCCTCGCATCGCCGATGGCGCTGCGCTCGACCAGGGGCAAGACCACGTACTGGGTCGTGTTCGGCGGCATGCTGGTGCTGTTCGTGGTCGCGTTCCTGTTCCCGATCTACTGGATGATCACCGGCGCGATGAAGTCCACGCCGGAACTGGTCAGCACGCCGCCGACCCTGGTGCCGCAGCAGTTCCACCCCGGCAACTACGCCACCGCGTGGTCGGACATGAACCTCGCCCAGTACCTCACCAACACCGTGATCCAGGCCGGCGGCGCCTGGTTGCTGCAGATCGTGCTGTGCACTGCGGCCGCGTACGCGCTGTCCAAGCTCAAGCCGATCTTCGGGCGGGTCATCCTCGGCGGCATCATCGCCACCCTGATGGTGCCCACCCAGGCGCTCGTGGTGCCCAAGTACCTGACCGCGCTGGACGTGCCGCTGATCCACGCCAACCTGCTCAACTCACCACTGGCGGTATGGCTGCCGGCGGCCGCGAACGCGTTCAACCTGTACCTGCTCAAGCGGTTCTTCGACCAGATCCCGGACGACCTGATGGAAGCCGCGGGCCTGGACGGCGCCGGTCCACTTCGGACACTCTGGTACATCGTGCTGCCGATGGCCCGGCCGGTGCTCGGCGTGGTGTCGATCTTCGCGGTGGTCGCGGTGTGGCAGGACTTCCTGTGGCCGTTGCTGGTGTTCACCGACGGCACACAACAACCGATCACGGTCGGTGTGGAACAGCTCGCCGGAAACCTGCCGTTGAACGAAACGCTGGCCGCACTCGTCCTGGCCAGCGCGCCGCTGGTCGCCGTGTTCCTGATCTTCCAGAGACATATCATCGCCGGCCTCGGGGCCGGTAGCGTCAAGGGCTGATCCGTACCAGCGGGCCAGCGTTCACCCCATTCCCCATGACGTCCCGGAAAGGACTCGCCGTGGCCGACGAACCGACCGATCGCTGGTGGTGCAGCGCCGTTATCTACCAGATCTACGTGCGCAGTTTCGCAGACGGCAACGGTGACGGAATCGGGGACCTGGACGGTGTCCGGGCGCGCCTTGGGTACCTGGCCGACCTCGGGGTCGACGCGCTGTGGTTCACGCCGTGGTTCCCGTCGCCGATGGCGGACGGCGGCTACGACGTGGCCGACTACCGTGACGTGGCACCGATGTTCGGCACGCTGGCCGACGCGGAGAAACTGATCGACGAGGCGCACGCCAGCGGTGTCCGCATCATCATCGACGTGGTGCCCAACCACTGCTCCAACGAGCACCCGTGGTTTCAGCGGGCACTGGCCGCGGCCCCCGGTTCACCGGAACGGGAACTGTTCTGGTTCAGGCCGGGGCTCGGCGAAAACGGCGAACTGCCGCCGAACAACTGGGCGTCCATTTTCGGTGGCCAGGCCTGGACGCGTACCACCAATGACGACGGCACGCCCGGCGAATGGTACCTGCATTTGTTCGACTCGGCGCAGCCGGACTTCAACTGGAATTCCCCGCTCGTGCGCAACGAGTTCGAGGACATCCTGCGGTTCTGGTTCGACCGGGGCGTCGACGGCATCCGCATCGACTCGGCGGCCCTGCTGATCAAGGACAACGACCTGGCCGACGCTGATCTCACCGGCGGCCCCGGCGCCGGCCACGCCTACGCCGACCGTGACGGCGTGCACGACGTCTACCGGTCGTGGCGCCGAGTCGCCGACGAGTACCCGAACCGCGCGCTGATCGGCGAGATCTGGCTGCCCGACACCGAACGCTTCGCCCGCTACCTGCGCAGCGACGAGCTGCACGTCGCGTTCAACTTCGACTTCCTGTGCTGCGCATGGGATGCGGACCTGTTGCGATCCGTTGTGGACGTCACGATGGCCGCGCACCGGCCGGTCGGCGCGCCGGCCACCTGGGTGCTGTCCAACCACGACGTGGTCCGGCACGTGACCCGCTACGGCCGCGCGGACACGTCGTTCGACATGGCGGACCGGCGGATCGGCACGCCGAGCGACCTGGCACTGGGGGAGCGCAGGGCACGCGCCGCCGCGATGCTGACGCTCGCGCTGCCCGGCGGCGCCTACATCTACCAGGGCGAGGAGTTCGGCCTGGCAGAGGTCGAGGACCTGCCCGACGACGTGCGCCAGGACCCGTTCTGGTCCCGCTCGGACCACACCGAGCCCGGCCGGGACGGCTGCCGCGTGCCGCTGCCGTGGTCGGGCAGCCAACCGCCGTTCGGCTTCAGCGGTGACGGCGCGGCCGCACCGTGGCTGCCGCAACCGCCGAGTTGGGCCGACCGGACCATGCGGGCCCAGGCGGCCCGGCCGGACTCGATGCTGACGCTGTACCGGGAGGCGCTGCGGCTGCGCCGGGCGCAACCGGAACTCGGCGACGGCCCGATGAGCTGGCTGCCGACCGAGCCCGGCGTGCTGGCCTTCACCCGCGGCGCCGGTGGTTTCGCCTGCGTGGTCAACGTGTCCGGCGCGCCGACGACGTTGCCGGCGGGGGAACTGCTGCTCGCCAGCGACCCACTCGTCGACGGTCAGTTGCCGCCGGACACCGCGGCCTGGGTGCGCATTTTCTGATCTCCCCGGTGGGGAAGCCGTGGGCCGGGGCGTGTGATCCACGCCCCGGCCCACGGGCACTGCCACCACACCCGTCGGGGCGCGCACCCAGCCGGATTGCCTGCCGTGAGAAGGCTCGGCCGCCGCAGTGCCCCGCGAGCGGAGCGAGCCAATGTTACAGCCCGGAGCGGAGTGTAGCGACGCGCCAGCGGCGCGGAGTGCAGCGCAGGGAAGACACTGCGTAGAGGCGGCCGAGCCCGCGCGCCCCGGCGCGCCATGTCACAGCCCACCCTGTGGATAACTCGTTGCGACCCGTCCGTGGTCGGGCATTACGATCCGCATCGTTATGAGTGCCACGCTGATCGCCAGGGAACTGGCCGCCGGTCACGGGGACCGGGTGTTGTTCGCCGGTCTGGACCTGGTGGTCGCGCCGGGGGACGTCGTCGGGCTGGTCGGTGTGAACGGCGCCGGCAAGTCGACGCTGCTCCAACTGCTTGCCGGCCTCGTCCAGCCCGAGGAGGGCACGGTCCGGGTCAGCCCGTCGACCGCGAACGTCGGCTACCTGCCGCAGGAGCCGGACCGGCGTGAAGGCGAGACGGTCCATGATTTCCTGAGCCGCAGAACCGGCGTCGGAGCCGCTCAGCGTGCCATGGACGAGACCGCGGACGCCTTGGGCATCGGTGCACCCGGCGCCGACGACGCCTATGCCGTCGCCCTGGAACGCTGGCTGGCGCTGGGCGGTGCCGACCTGGACGAACGCATCAACGGCGTCTTGGCCGACCTGGGCCTCGACGTCTGTCCGGCGGTCAGGCCGCCCGCGCCGGCATGGCGTCGCTGCTGCTGTCCCGCTACGACATCTTCCTCCTGGACGAGCCGACCAACGATCTGGACCTGGACGGCCTTGACCGGCTGGAACGGTTCGTCGGCGGCCTACGGGCCGGTGCCGTGCTGGTCAGCCACGACCGGGAGTTCCTGGCCAGGACCGTCAACCGGGTGGTCGAACTCGACCTGGCGCAACAACAGGTCCGCACCTACGGCGGCGGTTACGGCGCGTACCTGACCGAGCGCGAGGTCGCCCGCCGGCACGCCCGTGAGGAGTACGAGGAGTACGCCGGCGTGCGGTCGGCTCTCCAGGAACGTGCCCGCACCCAGCGGAACTGGATGGAGAAGGGCGTCCGCAACGCCCGCCGCAAGGCCACCGACAACGACAAGTTCGTCCGCAAGTTCCGGGCCGAGTCGAGCGAGAAGCAGGCCGCGAAGGCCAGGCAGACCGAACGGCTGATCGAGCGGCTGGACGAGGTCGAGGAACCGCGCAAGGAGTGGGACCTGCGGATGACGATCGCCGCGGCACCACGGGCCGGCGCGATCGTCGCGTCGCTGCGCGGCGCCGTCGTCCGTCGCGGCGACTTCACTCTAGGCCCGGTGGACCTGCAGATCGACTGGGCCGACCGGGTCGCCATCACCGGGGCCAACGGTGCCGGCAAGTCCACCCTGCTGGGTGCCCTGCTCGGCCGCATCCCGCTGGACGACGGCCACGCCGCGTTGGGTCCCGGCGTGCTGGTCGGCGAGGTCGACCAGGCAAGGGCGCTGTTTCTGGGCGACGAGGCGTTGCTCACGGCGTTCGGCGCCGAGGTGCCGTCGTGGGTACCGGCGCAGACCAGGACGTTGCTGGCCAAGTTCGGCCTGACCGCCGACCACGTGCTGCGCCCGGCGGCCAGCCTGTCGCCCGGCGAACGAACCCGAGCCGCGCTCGCGTTGCTCCAGGCCAGAGGCGTGAACCTGCTGGTCCTGGACGAGCCGACCAACCACCTGGACCTGCCGGCCATCGAGCAGTTGGAAGCCGCGCTGGCGAGCTATCCGGGCACACTGCTGCTCGTGACGCACGACCGGCGAATGTTGGACGCGGTGCACACAACCAGACACGTCGAAGTCGTGGCCGGCCGCGTCATTGATCGCTAGCCGTCGAACTTAAATCCATTGCATACACCCTTCGTACGGAGTGACGATTCGCACCATGTATGAGATTCGCCCTGCCCACGACACCGACTTCGACCAGGTAGTGGCTCTGCTGCACCGGTTGCAGGCGGTGCCGGAGCACACGATCGGCTACCACGGCGAGACACGCGAGGAACTCGCGTCGGAGCTCGCAGACCTGCGGTGGCCGTCCGCGACCGTGCTCGCCGTGGACGGGACCGACCGAGTACACGGCGAGCTGAGCTTCGAGGTCGACCCGAGCCTCGGCCGGGTGTGGTGGCACGGCCCGTTCGTGGACGTGCCGGCCGAACATCCGGCCGCCGACCGGATCTGGGACCGCACCGCCGACGCCCTCTACGACGCGGCCCGCGCGTTGCCGGAACTGCGGGACATTTCGGACAGTGAGCTGTTCGGTCACGTAGAACACCGCAGGCTGGCCGGTTTCGCCCGCAGGCACGGTTTCCCGAGCGGCCAATACACGAGTGTGCTGGCAGTGGACGGAGTGGACCTGGTCCGGTTGATCGGCACGGTGCCTGACCGTCCCGACGTTCACGAGTTCCCCACACCACCAACGGATTCGGTGGCCGCCGCCGCCCTGATCCGGCTGCACGATGCGTGCTTCCCCAACACGTACGTCTCGGCGGCGCAACTGCTGGCGGGCGGAACGGACCGAACGGTCATCGCGGCAGTCAACGACGGCTGCCTGGTCGGCTACGCAGTCGGTCGCGCCCAGCCGGCTGAGTACTTCATCGATTTCGTAGCCGTGGCAACGGAATCGAGAGGCCGAGGAATCGCGGGCGCGCTGGTGACCGTCCTGATCCAACGCCTGGCCGAACAACACGGTGCGCGACCGAAGGCGTGCGCCACGGTCGTCGGCGGCAACGCGGCGTCCCGGCGGGCGTTGCACAACCTGGGATTCGAGCCCCTGTTGGAACTGGTCAGCTACCGATTGCGGGCGCAGCGCCTGGTCGCCTGATTAGTCTGTTCGGGTGAACTTTTGTCGGTGATCCGCCCGTCCAGAGCCCCCGCCACCTGCCCCGTTGCCATGCTGTTTTGTTGCTCAAACGCTGCCGATACGGAGTGGAGCATGTACTTTGGGTGGGGGAAGGGAACGTCGTGAGCGCGCTGCGGACATATACGGAGCAGGTCGGTCACCGCGTCCGCGCGATCACCACTGGCGGCCGCGCCAAGCGCCATGCCACGCCGGTCGAAATCGACAATTGCGTAATTTATCTCGAACTGGTCGCTGACGACGTCGAACAATATGGTTACGTGGTCGACACGATCGCTGTCGACGGTCGGAAACCGATGACCGGTCGGCTGCGGATCCGTCGTGCCCCGGCAGATTCGGTCTCGGGCGCTGAGATTTTTCTTGAGTGGCAACATAAGTTCGGCTGGTACACCAGGACGCACGGTGCCGGAGCCCCGCCGGAGGGGTGGTTCCACTTGTATGCCGATGATTCGGCTACTCCGGAGACGGTGACCGGCTTCTTGCTCGACGGGATCTTGCCGGCTGAGTTACCTCGCAAGAACAAACCGGACGGTCCTGGGCGGCCTAGCATCGCCAGTTGAACCTTGGTCGCTGTGGCACGCTTTGGCTACGGAGCCCTGCTTTTCCCCGATACCTTATTGTGGTCACGATTTTTAGGACTAAAGCGGGGCTGGACAAATGCCCGGCCAACCAGAGGGTCTGGCCCGTAAGCGTTGTGACGCAACGCTCACGGGCCAGAACCACGTCAGCCACCGCCGGTTGTCGCGCCCCGGCCAGCACCAGCCGCACCACCGCCACCTGCACCCGCCGCACCAGCGCCACCGCCACCGCCACCGAAAGCAGCTCGACCGCCGCCGCCGAAGTTGCGCGCGTTCGTGTTGCCGGTGGGCATCGGCTCGGTGATGTTGGCCAGCATGACCTCATCGCCGGCTTTCAGGCCGCTGGTGATCTGGGTGATCGTCGCGCCCACCACACCCAGTGTCACTCTGGTGTTGGTCGGCTTGCCGTTGACCATTTTGGACACCAGGCTGAACGCGCCCAGCGTCTGCACCGCCGATGTCGGGACGGTGACAGCCGCCTGTGCTGTGCCGAGTGTGATCGCCACGGATGCTGTTGCTCCGTTGAACAATGGCTGTGACGTCGGGGCCAGCGTGATCGGCACCGGGTAGCTGGCCGAGCCGACGGATGTCGTGGTGCCGAGGGCGCCGATCGACGTGACCTTGCCGGCGATCGGCTTTGTCGCGCCGTCGGGGGTGACCGTTGCGGACTGGCCCGGCTTGACCTTGCCGACCGACGTGTCGGTCACCGCGGTGGTTATCTCGTCCTCGCCTGGGCCGACGATCATGATGTGGGCCGTTGTCGAGTTGGCCGTCGCGTTCTGGCCTGCCGTCATGGTTACGGCCGCGACCGTGCCGGTGATCGGGCTGACCAGGGTGGCCGCCGCCAGATTCTGCTGTGCTGCGGCCAGTTGTGCGTTTGCCGCGTCGACGGCTGCCTGGTCGGCGGCGATCTGGTTGGCCGACGCCGGGCCGGACGAACCCGAGCCCGAGCCGGATGTCGCTGAGCGACTCGCCGAAGAACCGGTCGACGGAGTGGACGTCGCCGGAGCGGGGGTGGTGGCCGTCTGGCCGACCGCGGCTACGACCTGGTTCAACGCCGTCGACAGCGTCGCGACCGACGACGACAGGCCACGTTCGTCGGTGGCCGTCTTGGCCTCGTCCGTCGACGCCTGGTTGATCAGGTCCGTGCAGCCCGTCACGTCCACCGGTGGCGGGGTCGTGGTGGGCGGGGGCGCCGTTGTGTCGGAGGTCGCCGGTGGGTCGGTCGGTTTCGTCTGGCCTGCGGTCAGCGACTGCACGACCGCGGGGCACGTTGCCGCCAACTGCTTGTCGACCGCGGACACCAGCACCAGATCGGCGTCCACCTGCTGTTGCGCCTTGCGTACCGCGTTCTGGTCCGCGGCAAGGCCCTGCAACAAGGCCGTCAACTTCGAGGAAGAGGACGACGACGAGCTTGACCGGGACGACGACCCGGTTGATGCCGACGGTGTCGTCGTCTGGGACGCGGGCACCGTCGTCTGGCTGGTCTGGTCGGCCGCAAGCTTGGCCTGTGCCGACGCCACGGCCGACTGGTCCGAGCTCACCGTGGTGGCCAGGCCGGTCGTGTTCAACACGGCCAACGTCTGGCCGACCGTGACCGACGAACCGAGCTGCACGCTCACCGACGCGACCTGGCCGGCCATCGGGAACGCCACGGTAGCCTGGCTGACCGGCTGCAACGTGCCGATCGCGGCCAACGACTCCGTCACCGACGCGGGGCCGGCGATCGCGATCCGGTAGGACGTGGCCGCGGGTCGGGTGGCCGCCCACGCGCCGGCCGCGCCACCGCCGACCACGAGCACGGTCACCACGATCACCGTGGCCCGCCGCGCCCGGATTCGGCGCTTCCATCGACGCAGGTCAGCCATTGCCACCACCCGTGCCGGTGCCGGTGTTGCCCGGTGCGCCCGTGCCTGCGCCACCGGCGCCGCCGCGGAACCGGCCGAAGCCGGCGGTGCAGCCGGTCGGGCCGGGCTTGCTGATGTTGATCGTCCTGGCGGTCACGGCACCGGTGTCGTCCGCGGTGCCGACGGCGTTGACGCAGTCACCGACCGCGAGCGCACTGGACGTGGCGGCGCCCGTCTTCGTGTACTTGGTGGCCGAGTTGACCGTGACGGCCGTCGTGACGGCCGGCGTCGTGCCGCGGGCCACGCCCTGCACGGTGAAACCGGTCGGGCTGATCGCGGTGACCGAGCCGAACGCGGCGCCGAAGTTGGCCGGTGCCCCGTTGGCGCCGGTCGGCCGTGGCCGGCTCGGGTTGGGCGTGCGCGTCGTGCCGGGCTGGCCGGCGCCGCCGCCACCGGCGCCGCCGCCACCACCGAAGCCGCCGGCGCAGGTGCCGCCGGTGGCGGGTGCGGTGACGGTGACCGTGGTGGCGGTCAACGCCTTGGCCTGCGTCCCGCCGGACGCGGCGGCCACGGTCACGCACGTGCCGACCGTGACGTCGGCCAGCGTGGCGCTCACCGTGTTGGTGAACGTGGTCGATGCGTTGTAGTTGACCGTGACCTGGCCATTCTGCGGGTTCTGTACCTCGATATTGGTGGAGGTCACGGCGGCCGCGGTGCCGAACGTGCCGGGTGGCGGGCCACCCGGCCGGGCGGCGCCGGACGTGGGCGGACGGGTGGTCGTCGGGCCGGCGGCGGACGACGTGCTGGTCCCACCACCGCAGGCGGCCAGGGCCATGGCGAGTGCGCCGGCCACGAGCGCGAGGTAAACGGAACGCTGAGCGGACATCACATTGCTCCAGGCTCGATGATGGTCATTCACTGCGCAGTGCGTCGATCGGGGCCAGGCGGGCGGCCCGGCTGGCCGGGTAGACCCCGAACGCCATGCCGATGACGATCGCGACGACGATCGCGCCGATCGTGGCGGTGGGGGAGATGGTGATCGGGGTGGCGATGAGGTGCGGCAACGTGAGCGCGCCGATGATGCCCAGCAGTGCGCCGAGCAGGCCGCCCGCCAGGCCGAGGACCGATGCCTCCACCAGGAACTGCCGGCGGATCACGGTCGGGTTCGCGCCGATCGCCTTGCGCAGGCCGATTTCCCGGATCCGCTCGGTCACCGACACCAGCATGATGTTCATGACGCCGATGCCGCCCACCAGCAGCGAGATGCCGGCGACGCCGCCCAACAGCACGGTCAGCGTCTTGTCCACCGAGGTCGCCGTGGTCAGCAGGGACTGCTGGCTGGCGATGGTGAAGTCGGCGCCGGTCGGTGTCGTGATGTGGTGCAGGTTCA
>WNGR01001940.1_pt1 | contig 28112 bp, 17 predicted proteins | sample 5407581 | NCBI WGS metagenome assembly WNGR01 (sample SAMN13153383, study PRJNA577476) | soil metagenome | isolation source: 80 cm soil or saprolite under Garry oak tree replicate 2 | place: USA:California | collected 2016-06-15
CCGCGCGCTCGTCGAGACCGCGGCCGCCGAGCACGGCGCCCGGCGGACGGCGATGAAGAATGCGACCGACGCGGGCAGCGACATGCTGAACATTCTGCAGCGCACGTTCAATCGGGCAAGGCAAGCTCAGATTACTCAAGAGTTGGCGGAGATTGTGGGAGGCGCGGAGGCGCTGAAAGGCTAGGTGCTCTTCGGTATTCGGTATCCGCTCTTCGCGAATACCGAGCACCGAATACCGAATACCAAGGAACGGGAATGGCAACCAAGACTCAGCAAAAAGCGAACATCGGCAAGGTCGTCCAAGTTATTGGACCAGTGCTCGACGTCGAGTTCGAGCCCGAGCAGCTGCCCGAGCTCTACAACGCGGTGACGGTGAAGGTGGACTCCGGGGCGGGGGGGGGGCGCCAGCTCGTGGCCGAAGTCGAGCAGCACATCGGCCGCAACCAGGTGCGCGCGGTCGCGATGAGCTCGACCGACGGCGTCGTGCGCGGCATGGACGTCGTCGACACGGGCCAGCCGATCACGGTCCCCGTCGGGAAGCCGGCGCTGGGTCGCATCCTCAACGTCATCGGCGAGCCGGTGGACGAGGGGGCGCCGATTCCGAAGGACGCCGAGCGCTGGCCGATTCATCGGGGCTCGCCGAAGTTCGTGGACCTCGAGCCGAAGACCGAAGTGTTCGAGACCGGGATCAAGGTCATCGATCTGATCGCCCCCTTCGTGAAGGGCGGTAAGATCGGCTTGTTCGGCGGCGCGGGCGTCGGCAAGACCGTCGTCATCATGGAGCTGATCAACAACGTGCAGAAGGGGCACGGGGGTCGGTCGGTGTTCTGCGGTGTCGGCGAGCGCACGCGTGAGGGGAACGACCTCTACCTCGAAATGAAGGAAAGCAATGTGCTCGACTCCGTAGCGCTGATCTACGGACAGATGAACGAACCGCCGGGTGCGCGGTTGCGCGTGGGTCTGACGGGTCTCACGGTCGCCGAGTACTTCCGCGACGTCGAAGGCCAGGACGTGCTCGTGTTCATCGACAACATCTTCCGCTTTACGCAGGCAGGCTCGGAAGTCTCGGCGCTCCTGGGGAGAATGCCATCAGCCGTCGGCTATCAGCCTACTCTTGCAACCGAGATGGGTGAATTGCAGGAGCGCATCACGTCGACGAAGAAGGGATCGATCACGTCGGTGCAGGCGATCTACGTGCCGGCCGACGACCTGACCGATCCCGCCCCGGCGACCGCGTTCTCGCACCTCGACGCGACAGTCGTGCTCGATCGCGCCATTGTGGAGTTGGGGATCTATCCCGCCGTGAACCCCCTGTCGTCGTCCAGCCGCATCCTCGACGCGCAGTACCTTGGCGACCGGCACTACAAGGTCGCGGTCGAGGTGCAGCGCATTCTGCAGCGCTACAAGGATCTCCAGGACATCATTGCGATCCTCGGCATGGACGAGCTGTCGGAAGAGGACAAGCTGCTCGTCGCCCGCGCGCGGCGGGTCCAGCGCTTCCTGTCGCAGCCTTTCTTCGTGGCTGCCCAGTTCACCGGCCTCGAGGGCAAGTACGTGAAGCTTGAGGACACGATCGCGTCGTTCGAGCGGGTCGTGTCGGGTGAGTTCGACCAGCTTCCGGAGCAGGCGTTTTACATGCAGGGGGGCATCGACGACGTCGTGGCGCAGGCCAAGAAGATGGCGTCCGCCTGATGCACGTATCGGTCATTTCGGCCGAGCGGTCGGTGTTTGACGGCGAGGCTGATGGCGTGGTGGCTCCCGCCTATGACGGGCTTGTAGGGATTCTCCCACACCACGCCCCGTTCATGACTCTTCTCGGCCAGGGGATCGTGAACATCAGCCAGTCAGGAAGTGTGACCCGACTTCAGGTGATGGGGGGCTTTCTTCAAGTGGCATCGAACGTTGTGCGCATCGTGGCACGGCAGGCAGCACCCGCCAACTCTTGACTTCCCAGAGTCAATTTCCAACAGTGGTGCCAGCTTGGAAGGACGCAAAACTCCTAAAACACCCTTTTCTCCCGGAGGGATAGATATGAAGCGGCTCGGACTGGCATTGCTCGCGGTGGCGCTTTGCGTTATCGCCGCCCGCCCCGTCATGGCGCAGGGCACTCTACGGTATGGCGTGAGCGCTGGCGTGCTGATGCCCATGGGGGATTACAACACAGCCGACAAGATGGGCTTCGTCGGCGGCGCAGGCGCAACATACTGGCTCGCCGGCCAACCAATCGGCATCCGCGGCGACCTGTCGTACTCGCAAACGTCGCACGATGCCAGCACCGGCCTTAATGGCCACACGAAGATCCTCGGCGGCATGGCGTCGGTGGTATATGCGCTCAATCCGGCGAATGCTCCCGCGCGGATCATGCTGAACGCGGGGGTCGGCTTTTACAATGTGAAGTTCGACGACGCTACCCTTGGCTCCACCTCGCAATCGAAGATCGGGTTCGGTGGCGGTGCCGCGGTCGCCTTCAAGATGGGGACGGGGAGCACGCGCCTGGTTCTCGGCACTCGGTACACGTCGGTTGCCTCAGATGGCACAAGTCGGTGGAACTTTCTACCGATCACGGTCGGCCTGAGCTTTGGCAAGTAAGCGACCTCTGGCGGCGTGAGCGGCATCACTCGGGGCCCGTAAATGACGGCCCGTCAGCACAATAGCAGACGGGCCGTCGGTTTTTCAGGGGCCCCTAGTTGACAGAACTCCTTGTGATTCTTAACGATGTGGCGGTTTTTCCACCCCAACTGGAGGCTTTTTATGCGGAAGGTCACAGGTAGTCTTCTGGCGGCTGTCGCGCTGGTGGCGCTCCCGCACATGGCGCTGGCGCAGCGCCGCGCGGCTGGCGGCGGCGGCGGCGGTGCGAAGAACGAGTTCGGCGTCGATCTGGGCGCCGCGTTTGGTCACGTTGGAAGCGGTTGCACGGCGAGCTGCGGGACGTTCGAAGCAGGTACGCCGGTCGATCTGCGGGTTGGGTTTATCGGCAGGTCCTTCAACGTCGAGCCACGCCTGAGCTTTTCGTATCTGAGTCAGGGCGGCGGGCACATCATGGTTTTCAACCCCGACGTGAACTTTTTGAAACCGATGGGGACGAACACCTCGCGTAAGGGACTCTATCTCACGGGGGGCGCGGGGATCAGCATCATCAGCGCGTCGGGCGTGTCTTCCGAGAACCAGTTCTCACTGAATGGCGGTGTCGGCACGCGCATCCCGAAGCCGAATACCAACTGGAGACTGGAAGGATTCCTCCGCTACAACTTTGAGAGCGGCGCTCTGCCCAGCGGCTACAACGTTGGCGTTCGTGCGGGTATGTCGTTCTGGCAGTAAGACACACGTGATGCTGTACCCGATGGCCCGTCAGGCTCTGCCCGGCGGGCCATCGATCTTCCTGTGGCATTTCATTCTGGCACTAGTGCGTCGGAACGCTGTGCCCGCTGGTCGGGTAAGCTTCTCACCAAATCACGAGGAGTCAGTATGCGCTGGACTCGCGTGTTGTGTCTGCTGGCCCTGAGTGGAGCGATCGTCTCCACGGCGGCGGCACAGGCGACCGGGATGCCCACCTTCAACGCGCCCTACCGCGCGTTTACTCGTTCGGAAATCGGTTTGGTGCTGAGCTTCCCGGATGGTGGCGGCACGGCGTTCGAGGGTGCCTACCGGGTGTCGAATGGAAAATTCGATCTCGGGTTTCGCGGCGGCATCTTCACCCCCGGGGGGAACGGTAGCTCGGTCCTCTTGATCGGCACGGAGGCACGGGAGCGCGTCGTCTCACACACGCAGGACTTTCCGCTCGACGGCGCGTTGATCCTCGGCGTCGGCGGACAGTTCGTCAGCGGGAGCTCGGCGCTGATCATCCCGGTGGGCTTATCGCTGGGGCGGCGGATCGATCCACGCGACTCCAAGATCAGCATCGTGCCTTATGTGCAGCCGACGGGGTTCTTCGTCGCGGGCAGCGCGCCGTCGGACTTTCTGTTCGATCTCGGCCTCGGCGCCGATTTCCGGCTGACGCCGCGGTTCGACGCGCGGATCAGCGCGGGCCTGGGCGATCTCGAGGGTGTGTCACTTAGCGCCGTGTGGGTGCATTAGGCCGACACAGATTGACTTGGCGGGAGCGTTTTCCTACCGTAGGCTCCTCACGACCTGTTGGAGGATACGAATGAAGCGGATTGCGGCGATAGCGGCGCTGATCGCATGTGGTGCGACTCCCGCCGTGGCTCAGTGGGCGGGGATGCCCGTCTGGAACAATCCCAAGGGGGGCACGGGCGTCACGATCGACGGCGATCTTGCCTTCCCAAACAGCACTGGTGGCAAGGGCACCGCGTTCGGCGCGCGCGCCACGCTCGGCATCGCCAACATGAGCTTCACCGCCGGTGTTTCGAGTTGGAAGCCGAACGGATACACCAGTAGCGTGACGTCGGTGGGCGGCACGGCGCAGTTCAAGCTCATCGGCGGCAGTTTGATTCCGTTGGCCGTGAACATCCAGCTCGGCGCCGGCACGGGCAGCTCGGCGACGGACACGGCGGCGGTGACCCACCCCAAGATCACGACGATCGTCGCGGGCGCGGGCATCAGTGTCAACGTGCCCACACCGGGACTCAGCATCGAGCCCTACCTGTCCGTGGGCAATCGCTGGAACAAACTGTCCGGGGTCAGCGGCACGCAGTCAAACGTCGGGTGGGTGGTGGGTGCAAACCTCGGGTTGGGGATGCTCGGCCTGCACGTTGCGTATGACTCCCAGAAGATCGGCAGCGCGACTCGCGGGGTCATCGGCATTGGAGCGCATGTTGCCCTCAAGGCTCCCATCGGGATGTAAGAGGCAGTAGCTTTGGGGCGCGCCGTACCATGCGGCGCGCCCCTTTGTTTCCCGGGAGATTCGTGATTCGTCCTGTTACACGCGCGGGCCTCGCGGCTTTGGCCCTCACGCTGAGCGGTTGCGCCCTGACCTTCGACGCCACGGACCTCGGCGTGCCGACGTCGATGGCAGAATCGGCGCGCACGCCGACGCAAGGCACGCCGTTCCGCGTCACGAAACATCCCGTGTTCCTGCTGTGGGGATTGGCCGGCGCGTCGCGTCCCAACGCGGAAGACGTCGTGGCCGGGCAAGTGGGCACGGGCGCGCGCGTGGCGAATCTGCGGATCAAGGTGCGCAGCCGCTGGAGCGATTTGCTTGTGACGGGGTTGACGGCGGGACTGATCAGCCCGCGGTCGGTTACTTTCGAAGGGATTGTGGTGCCAGGTGGAACGGCGCCCTAATCAGCGATACGGTTTCGATTTCGTCCACACTACGATCACACCGCACGCGCCATTCGATCCGCCGAACTCCGCCGGGACCTCGCCCGGACCCCGATACACTTCGATGCCATAGACATCACGAATCGGCGTGTCTTCATGGAACGAATGCACCTCCTGGCCGTCGACGTACCAGGTGGGTTGGCATTGCGGCGTACGGATGTAGGCAAAACATTCGAACCGCTGCTGGTCGCACTGCATGTGCACGCCGGGTAGCGTGCGCAATGCATCACCGATGGACATGTAGCCACGCTTCTTCAGCTCGTCCCAACGCAGGAACGAGCCCAGCTTGAGATTGCGCCGCCGTTCGAAATCGCTGTAGCGCGGCGCCAGCGCTTCGGCTCGTGCCTCGACGACGACAGCGGGAAGGTCGAACCCGTTGAACTCAAGCGGGAAAACCCCTTCCACAACGGCGCCGTCGCTGACGCGGATATCGAACACGCCTTCTTCAAAACCGATCTGCCTGATGTCGATTTCCTGGACCCCCGGCGTCACATTTTGCGCCGTGAAGCGACCTCCGGAGTCGGTCCGCACCACCGGGCCGTTCTTGCCGATGCGAACCGTCGCGCCCGCCAGAGCCGAGCCCATTTCGCTATCGACCACCTTGCCGCGGATGGTCCCCTGGGCCGAGGCGGCGCTGGTCGCGAGCGACAGCGCCAGCGCCAGCGGCGTGGCTTGGAACCGGGCAGGGAAGCTCATGACTTGACATCCCCCTCTAGCGTCACTTCTAATAGAAGGTAGTATGGAGCCTTGGCGCTAGTCCGGCCAATGGCAGAACCCCGAAGTCTGTAAGGCCGTCACGTCCGGCCGTCGGACGTGGACCAAGGGGGTCGGTAAAGTTGCATTGTCCGAGTTGGAAATGCCGTCTCTTCCGCCTTCCCTCTTCACACGAGAGGCAGCTTATGCGCGTACGTAAGTTTGGTACGCTGCTGGTCACCAGTGTGGCCGCAGCAATCGTTACACTCACATTCAGCACCGCGCCGCTGGCCGCGCAGGAGGCGGTCATCAAGGGCAAGATCACCTCGGAGACAGGTGAGGCGCTCGGCGGTGCCAGCATCGTGGTGGCGAACACGAATCTCGGAGCGATCACCGCCGCGAACGGCACCTACACGCTGACGATCGGCGCGACCGCGGTGCACGGCCAGGCGGTCGTGATCACCGCGCGCTACATCGGGCACAAGCCGGTGACGCGCACGGTGTCACTCACCTCCGGCGAGCAGGAGCAAAACTTCCAGCTCGCCTCCGATCCCTTGCGGCTCGAGGAAGTCGTGGTGACGGGCGTCGCCGAAGCGACTGACCGGCGGAAGCTACCGATGACGGTCGCCACGGTCGGTCAGGATCAGCTCCAGGCCGTGCCGGGCGGCAGCGCAGTCCAGGCAATCGAAGGCAAGGTCGCCGGTGTCCGCCTCATTCCGAACTCGGCGCAGCCGGGCGGGGAACCCTCGCTCAGGCTCCGCGGCGCGACGAGCATCGGCGGCCGGCAAGATCCGCTCATCATCGTCGACGGCGTGATCACGCGCTTCGGCCTCGCGGACCTCGCGGGTGAAGACGTCGAGCGCGTCGAGATCGTGAAAGGCGCCGCCGCCTCGGCGTTGTACGGCTCCGATGCCGCGAACGGCGTCGTGCAGGTGTTCACCAAGCGCGGCGCCGCGTTGCCCGACGGCGGGCTGCGCGTCACGACGCGCTTCGAGGGTGGCTTCAACAACATGCCGTCGGTGATGCAGTTCTCGCACCATCACGCGTGGTACGTCGAGCAATCAGCCGGGTTCTGCGCGGCCACGGGCCTCGCGCTGGACGATCCTTCGACTCCCGCGGACGAGTCGGAGGTTTGGACTGTCGACCCGGTCGGCAACTATTGTCTCAACCCGAAAGGCAAGCGCGTCACGAAGCCAGACCAAATCGCCAACAATCCTTTCACTCGCTACTACAACCACTGGGACGCGCTGGTCAAGAATGGCCAATTCGGGACCGCCTACGCGTCCATCGGCCAGCGGTCGGGCAGGACGAACTTCAACGCGTCGTTCGAAGAGACCAGAAACAAGGGCGTGATCTTCGGCCTGGGTGGATACAACCGCCAGAATTTCCGGCTGAACGTCGACCAGCAGATGCGGCCGAACTTGGATGCGTCCTTCAGCGCGTTCTACGGCACATCGACGAATGGTCGTGCGGCGGAAGGTTCGGCGGGGCCGTTTTTCGGACTGATGTTCCTGCAGCCCGACGTGAACATCGAAGCCTGTTGCAACCCTGATGGGTCGAAATATGTGGCCAAGGTTCCTCTCAGCGGTGATGTGGCCAATGACTTCAACCCGCTCTACGATTTGGCGAACCACCACATTGAGCAGGACCGGAACCGGTTCACTGGCGCGGGGAAAATGCGTTGGCGGCTCAACCCGTGGCTACAGGCCGAGGGGACATTTGGCTACGATCAGGAGGCGCAGTCGCGAACCGACTTGCAGGATTACGGCTACCTGACCTCCTCGGGGACGCCCACGAAGGGATCGCTCAATCAGTCGGCATGGAACGATTGGCAAGCGAACACGGGCGTGACGCTGACCGCGATCCGGCACTTTGGCCAGATCACGAACACGACAAAGCTGGCCGCGGTTTTCGAGAACCAACGCAACAGAATCCTCGGCTCGAATGCCGGAGCGTTCGTAGTCGCGCGCGTGCCGGAATTCGGCACTGGCACCAACGCGACCACCGTCACGTCCTCGTCTACGGACCAGCGGATCAGGAACGAGAATTTCTACGGCGTCACCACGTTCGACATCAAGGACCGCTACATCCTGGACGGGCTGGTGCGCCGCGATGGATCCTCGCTCTTCGGCCCCGAGAATCGTTGGGCGACCTATTATCGGGTCTCGGGCGCCTGGCGCGTGACGCAGGACATGCACATTCCCGGCATCGAGGAAATGCGCCTGCGCGCCTCTTACGGGACAGCCGGTCTGCGGCCGGCGTACGACAATCAGTACCAAATCCTGTCGGTCTCACCGGGCGGATTCAGCATGGAGATCCTGGGGAATCCGCTCCTGAAGCCCGCCCGTTCGGCGGAGCTCGAGGTGGGAACCAACATGGACTTCGGTGGCGGGCGGTACACCCTCGAGTATTCATACGCTCAGAAGACGACCCGCGACCAGATTCTCCTGGTTGACCTCTCTGTGGCGGCCCGGAGTCCCGATAGCACCGGCGGCTTCAAGCAGCAATGGCAGAACGTTGGCTCGCTCCGCTCGCGGACGCACGAGATCACCTTTGCGGCCCGGCTGATTGATAAGCCCGGTACGGGCTTGACGTTGAACATCGTGGGCGACCGGACGCGCCAGGTGATCACGAACTGGCCGATCCCGGAGCGGTTGTACCAATTCGAGCAAATGCCGTCGACATTCTTCCTCGGCAACAACTCGGATCTCGGCGTCATGTACGGCAATCACTGGATCCGGAACGTCGATGAGCTCTACGCCGATCCGGCCAAGGCCGCATTGTCCGGCGCGGGTCAGGCCTGGAGCCGCGACTCCGTGATGGTCAACGAGGATGGGTACGTCGTGCGCAGGTCCGTCTATGGCACGCCAAACGAGCGGGCCATCAAATACGTCTATTGCCGGAACACAGACCCGACGACGGGGACATGTCTCGAAACGTCGAACATCGTCAGGATCGGCAATGCGAATCCAAAGTTTAACTTGAGCTTCGGACTGAATTTCAATATCAAGCACTTCACCGTGACCGGGTTGCTCGACTGGTCCTATGGCGGCGAGCTCTACAACGGCACACGGCAGTGGGCGTTCCAGGCCACGCGCGACCGCGTCCAGGACCAGGCTGGGAAGCCGGCGAACGCCGCCACCTGCGGCGTGGTCTCGGATCCCATGCCCTCGTGTCCGCAGAAGGCGCTGCCCTATTACGGCGTCGGGTTCTACAACGGCCTGGATCCGAACGACTTCTTCATCGAGAGCGGCTCTTACGCCAAGCTGAAAGAGCTCGCAGTGAACTACACGTTCACCCGCGGTCAGCTGGGCGCGATTGGCCTGCGCAATGTCGGTGAAGTGCGCGTGGGGTTGATTGGCCGTAACCTGTTCACGATCACGAAATACTCAGGCCTCGATCCTGAAGTGTCGGGTCTCTACGGCGATCCGTTCCAGGTTCGGATGGACTGGTTCCAGTATCCCCAATTCCGGACCTTCTCGGCTGTCGTCGAGATCACATACTGAGAGGCGCGGACCATGAACTCAATTCGAGAGGTTTCTATGCTGCGCTGGTCCACGGCGACCGTTTCCGTCCTGTCAGCGCTCCTGTTGGGCGGGTGTAATCTGAATGTCGAAAACCCGAATGCGCCGGACGCACCGCGCGCCTTTCTGGATCCTGCCGGCTTGGAGCAACTGCTGAGCGGCGCGGTCCGCACCTGGGTCGAGACACGCGAGAATTACTACGTTATGCCCCTGAACGCCCAGGCGGATAACTACACCGCCTCCTGGAACAACGCGGCGATGCGCTTCTACAGCTCGGTCGGATCGGACTGTCCCATCCGCTGCGGGTGGAACAACAGCGTGACCGCGCCGGAAGCGGCAGGCGGCCCGACAATCGAGGCGTTGTGGTACGGCTATTACAGCGTGTTGGCATCAGCCAACAACGTGCTCATCGCCGCCAACCGTGGCATCTGTTTTGATACCGACTGCTCGGTGGACAGCACCAATACAATGCGCGACAAGACCATCGCGACGATGCTGCAGGGAATGGCGCTAGCCGGCATTGCGTTGGTGTACGATCAGGGGTTCTTCATCGACGAGAAGAGCCCAGTCGTCGCACCATCGGCATTACCCTTTATCTCGCGCGCGGAGTTGCGCGACAGCGCGTTGAAGAAGTTTGATGAGGCGTACGCTCTCGCCGGCGTGGCTGCCTGGGATACTCCGCCCGAATGGATGGGCGTGGGATCGGGAACGTCGTACTCGAGCACCCAGATCCAGCAGCTCATCCGCACCATGCAGGCCGAACTGGTCGGGCTCTGGCCGCGCAATGGCGCCGAGAACGCGTCCGCCGATTGGGCGAGTGTCACGACTTATGCATCGCAGGGCATCAGCAGCAGCGGCACTCCATTTAGCTGGCAATTCTACATCGATGCCAGCGCGCGCGAGTGCGGCCTTGCCTGTATCAAGACGTGGGGCAACTCGATTGGCACAGAACGCGTGGATACGCGCGTGGCGGCGCTGATCACGACCAACCATCAGGATCCCTGGCCGAACCCCAGCGGAAATCCTTGTCCGACCATCTCGCCGGATGCGCGCGTGGGTGACGGCACGTACGGACCTTCGGACGATTTCAACGGGTATGCGACGACCACCGAGGACGCCGGCCACGGTACCGATTACGCCTGCTCGGGCGTGGCGATCTTCCCGCCGGCACGCGGCTCGTATCACCAGAGCAATCTGCAGCACAAGCGGTATCACGAGTTGGCGTATCGCGGCGAAGATCTGCCGACCGATGACGCCACCGGGCAGGATCCGCTGTACACGCCGCAAATGAGCGATCTGCTGTGGGCCGAGGGGCTGCTGCGGAGCGGCGGCAGTGCCGTCACGGCTGCCGGCCTCATCAACAACAGCCGCGTCGGTCGAGGGAATCTCACCGCACTGACCGGCGCGGAAGGATTGCCTGCGCTGATCACCGCGCTGCAGTATGAGCAGGAGATCGAGTTTATGGGCCAGGGCGTCGATCCGTTCTTCAACCGTCGTCGCTCAGGGTACACGGCGGCCGCGTCGGGCGGCAGACCACAGTACCAGGACGGCCTGGTCGTCAACACCCCGCGCCAAATGCCGGTCCCGGCAAAGGAGTTGACCCTGTTGCAGCGCGCTCTGTATTCGTTCGGTGGACCCAGCAATCCCGACATGTCGGCGCCAGTCGAGGGTAGTCTCAGGGGGGAGACTGTGCAGGATCGGTTCCGCGCCCTGCAGAACGCGCGGCCGGGCTATCTGACCCGGTTCCTGGCGAGTCAGCGGACGTTCTAGACTGACCTGCTGTGGTGGAAGGGGCGGGAGCGATCCCGCCCCTTTTTTATTTCGGCTCGTGAACGACGATCTCATGTTGTGCGGGCGTCAGCGGAATGATCTGCTCTCGCCCGCCCGGCCAGCGAATCCACAGCGCGGTCGGCTCGCGCGCCTTCCCGAGCACCTGCACCGCGCCGTTCTGCGACCAATAGCCTGAGCCCGCCTGGATCTCGCGCACCGGCGCCGCCGCCTCCCCGTAGCGCAACCGCATCTGCGTGCCGATCCCTGTGGGATTGCCCGCTGGCCCCACGATGCGAACCCGGATCCCCGGAGTCGCGCCGACATTGTGGAACAGGCGCGTCGGTGCGCCGTTCTCGCTCACCGCGAGATCGAGTCGCCCATCCCCATCGAAGTCGGCGTATGCCGCTCCACGCTGTTCGCCGTACACGATCAGCCCGGACGTCTGACCCGGTACGGGCTGCTGTCCTCCAGTGCCATCGCCGGAGAGCAACAGACTGCGGCCTGCGTCGTAGCGCGGCGTCGCGACGCCCGTTGCGAAGAAGTCCTGGCTGAGGAAGACGTCCTCCTTGCCGTCGCCATTGAAGTCGGCAATACCAGCGTAGAACGCGGGCGCGAGCTGGGCCTCGGCCGGCAGCGCGTGCGCCTCGAAGTGGTCGCCGCGATTCAGGAAGACCATATGGTCGAGCGTGGTCGCACTCAGGCGCAGCGCGCTCGGCAGCGTGGGACCCAGCAGCCGATCGATGCTCGCGTCGGCGTAGCCGGTGAATGATCCGAGCCGTCGCGCCGCCGGCAGCGCCGCGGCGAGCCGATCGAATGATTCGAGCGGTGCGACAGCGCCAATCCGCGGGTCCTGCTGCGCGAGCAGGATGTCAGGCCGGCCGGATCCGCTGAAGAAACCCCAATAGAGAAGCAGCGGCCGAGCATCGCTCGCCTGATAGCTGGTGTTGCGGCCCCAGCTCGTGGCGACGATGTCCAGCCGGCCATCGCCGTCGAGATCGCCAGTCGCGAGCCCGTTCCAGCGACTCAGGACGCCGCGGAGACCTGGAAAGTCGGCCGGCCTGAACCGTCCGTGATCGTTCAGAAAGACGCGGATCTCGCCCCATTCGAGGGCGACGAGCAGATCGGGATAGCCATCGCCGTTGATGTCGGAAAACAGCGCCGCCGAAACCATGCCCAGGTGAGCCAACAGCCGGCTGTTCGCATCGTCGAGCACCAGACGTCCGTTCTCGTTGTGGTACAGCAGCGACGATGGCGGGACCGGATATCCCCCCGCATAGATCCTCGCCCCGACGAAGAGATCGAGCTTGCCGTCCCCGTCATAATCCCCGAGGGCCAGCGGTCCGATGCTCGCCGTGTCACCGGCGATCAGGGGCATCACCGCACCGGTGCGTGCCGAATACGCGACGACACGAGACATGGCACGTACCTCGGTCGTGCTGAGGCCTTCGTAGGCCGCGACACCGGCCAACACCAGCGAGCCTCCATGCCCATCGGGCCAGCCGAGGATTGTCGTGAGATCTCCGGGGGCCGGCAGCGCACGCGTCGGCACGGGCTGCAGCCGGGTTCCCGTGTTGCGGAAGAACGCGATCGTGCCGGTGCGGCCGGCGCCGACGATCAGGTCTTCCTTGCCATCGCCGTCGAGATCGACCCAGGCGACGCCCGGACCGAGCTGACTGAACGAGTTGGGGAGGAGCAGCTGGCGCCGATAATCGTCAAAATACGGCTCGACGTGGGTGTGGCCGCCGAGCTCCGCCGTAATGTCCTCGAACATCGGGCGTGACACGACGTGCGGCGTGGGGCGTGCGGCGTGTGCGTCTGTAGGCTCCGCGATCTCGTACTCGCGATTGGGCGTCGCACTATCGATCACCGACTGCGCGCCATCGCGCCAGTCAACTTCGATTTTGACATGCGTCGCGGCCCCCGTCGCGAACGTCAGGCTCGCATCCGAGCTCGACAGGTACAAGCCGCCGGCCACCACTTCGCGTTCCTGAATCGGTAGCGCAGGGCGGGGTGGAGGCGCAGCATGCTGCGCCCCTACGTCGGTAACTGTCACGCGACTGCCGATCCCCGCCGTGTTCGGCGCGGCGCCGCGCAGCCGCACCGCCACACGCGGCGCGGTGGCGTCATTGCGCAGCACGGCGGCAGGACTGCCGAGACGATTGATCACGACGTCGAGATCGCCGTCGCCGTCGAGATCGGCGAGCGCCATGCCGTGCGAGATGTCGTCGCCGAGATCGAACCGCCAGCGCTTGCTCACATCCTCGAACGTGAGATCGCCGCGATTGCGGAACGCCACGTTCGGTAGCTTGAGCGAGGGGTAGTCGAAGAGCATCCGGTGCCAGTCGTAGCCCCCGACTGGAGACCCAAAATATCCACTCAACAGGTTGCGCAGACGGTACTGCGTGTCGCCATCCATGACATCGGTCACGTGGCCGGTACCGATGAGAATGTCTTCCCACCCGTCGAGATCGACGTCGAGAAACACGGTCGACCACGACCACCCCGACCCGCTCACGCCGGCGTAGCGCGCGACTTCGGCGAAGGTGCCGTCGCCGCGGTTCAGCTGCAGCGTGTTGCGCTGCATCTGGGGCCGGTCGTCCCCAATGCCGGGTTGCTTCGCAACGGCCGTGTGCGTCGGGATCTGCGTCTTCAGCCGGCGCGTGTCCTTGCTCAGCATGTCGACTTCGAACAGGTCGGGATAGCCGTCCCCATTCAGGTCGCCTACCGCGACCGCCATCCCGGAGTTGCTGGTCGAGCGCAGCGCGTACCAGGGAATCAGGCGAAAGCGCCCGTGGCCGTCGTTGATCCAGCACTGATCGGGATCCTCGAAGTCGTTGGCGACGTAGAGATCGGGCCAGCCGTCGCCGTTGAGATCCGCGAACATCGCCGCCAGGCCGAAATCCTCCCGCTCCTCGCTCAACGGCCTCCCCGTCTCGTCGGTGAAGCGGGGATTGTGCGCCAGCGGCTCGCGGGTGAAATGCCCTTTGCCGTCATTGCGATAGAAGAAATCGGGATCGGCGCGCAGCACGAGACTGTACCCGCCCAGATCGGCGCGATTGACGACCTTGTAGTCCCGCCGATACTGCTCGCGCACTTCATACCGGTTGGGCCCGAGCTTGCGCGTGATCCTGTCGAACCCGCGTTCCTGGGGGGGGATGCGGTCGATCGTCGTGTAGGCCTTGTTGTTCGCGATGTACAGATCGAGATCGCCGTCGCCATCGACGTCGGCCACGGCGATCGTCATGCTGCCGGCCGTGTCCGGCAGGCTCTGTTCGGTGAAATGGCCCTTCCCGTCGTTCAGAAAAACCGAGTTGCCGCCGCCGAGCGAGACGAGCACGAGGTCCTGATCGCCATCGCCGTCGACGTCAGCAAAGGCGCAGCCCGTCGCATAGCGGCCCGGCGCCGCGACGCCGGCACTTGCAGTGATGTCTTCGAACCGCCAGTCGCCGAGATTGCGATACAGCGCGCTCGGGCCTTCCGTGCGGGCCAGGAAGACGTCCGGGCGGCCATCGCCATCCACGTCCGCGAGACATACGCCGGCGCCTTGCGCCAGCTGGCGATTACGGACGAGGAGAGAATCGCTGACGGTGTTGGTGAAGGCGATCCCGGTCCGCGACGGACCAAGCAGCGTGAATCCCGGAGTCAGCCCGGTGCGAGGAACGTCGAGTGCGCGCCAACGGTAGCCAGGCTCATCGTGCCAGACGTCGGGCTGGGACGGGGGAGTGGAACGACAGGCGACGACGAGCGCAAGCAGGCAAAGCCGCTTCAACTCTCCACGAGCCCCCACACGAGTGCCGCCGTTCGTTCGGCGGCACCGCGTCCGTCGGCCACCATCTGCTTTGCGGCCTTGCCGGCGCTCTTGCGCGCGGCGGGGTCGTGATGCCACACGAGCCACTGCGAATGGAGCGGATGGCGCGCGTCAGCGGGGAGGGCGACCGCGCCGCCCTGGTCGAGCAACAGCGCGGCGTCCCGGCTCATCCGCCAATGCGGGCCGAACGCGATCGGCACGCCGAACACCGCCGGCTCGAGCACCGAGTGCAGTCCCGCGCGGTGGAACCCGCCGCCGACGAACGCCGTGTCGCCGAGGGCGTAGAGGTCGGCGAGAATGCCGACGCGATCCACGACGATCACGGGGCCCGGCTTCGCGTGCTCGAGCTGCGACAGCCGCACGGGGCGGGGCAGCTTGAGGTGGCGCAGGCGCTCGGCGATGCCGGCGAGATGATCGGGGTTGGGCTCGTGCGGTGCGAGCAGCAGCCGGGCCGTCGGCAGTTGGTGCAGGAGATCCGAAAAGGCGGGGAGGATCACCGCTTCATCCGACGGCCACGTCGATCCTGCGACGATCGTAAATGTCTCGGGTGCTGTCGCGGCGAGCCGGGCGAGCGGCTCGCGCGTCTTGTCCAGACGCGCGGCGCGCTCGGCCACGCTGTCGTAGCGCGTGTCGCCGGTGACTGCGATTGTCTCGGGACGCGCGCCCAGCAGCTCGAGCCGCTCGCCGTCTTCCTCACTGATCGTGCCGACGCTGTCGAGCGCGCGATAGGCCGGCGCGGACCACTGCCGGGTCGGCCAGCGGAGGCGGGAGCTATGCGGCGCGACGGTCGCCGAGATGAGTCCCAGCTTCACGCCGCGGCGCGCGGCGGCGAGCGTCAGCTCCGGCCACACGTCGAGCTTGCTGAACACGAGCGCGGTCGGTTGCAGCGCGTCGAGCACCGCCGTCACGTCGGACGGCCGGTCGAGCGGCAGGTAATCGGCGACGTCGACCGGCAGGTTTCTCGCGAGCCGTTCGGCCGACGGCGAGAAGAATGTGAACGCCAGCTGCCAGTCGGGATGCTCGGCCCGCAGCGTCTCGAGCACCGGCTTGGCCTGCAGTCCTTCGCCGACCGACGGCGCGTGCATCCAGATCAGCGGCCGTTTCGTGTTGCGCTGCGCGGCGGCCCATCCCGCAAGACGGGCGGCCAATCCGCGCCGCCCGTCGAGCCCCCGCGCCACTTTCTTGTCAAAGCGCGCGACCAGCGGCGCCGCACGCGTCGCTACGTGCACGCTCAGCCTGTAGAGGAAGGACGGCTTGCTCACTTGGGCTTGGTCGCGCTCGTGCGGACCGCGTAGATCGAGTCGAGCACATGCCGCATCGGGTCGGGCGTGTAGGGCGCGCCCTCGAGCAGCCCGCCTTCTATATAGAAGGAAGGCGTCGCCCGCGCGCCAGAACGGGTCGCGCGCTGCGCATCAGCCTCGACCTCCTTGCGCGCGCTCCCTGCGGTCAAGCAGGCGCGCAGCTTCGCGCGGTCCACGCCGGCGCGCTGCGCGATGACGATCAGTGCCGGCTGGGGCTGCGCCAGTTTCGCCCAGTCGTCCTGCTGCTGGTACAGGGCATCGTGCGTTTGCCAGAAGCGACCCTGGCGCGCGGCACACATCGCGACCTCGGCCGCGGCCACGGCGTTGGGATGAATGCTCGTCAACGGCAGATTGATGAACACCCAGCGAACCTTGCCCGTCTGCACGAACTCGCGGTCGATCGTCGGCAGCACCGTCACGGTGAACATGCGGCACGCGGGGCACTGGAAGTCCGCCATCTCATAGACCGTGACCGGCGCGTCGGCCGCGCCTTTGGAGCGCGCCGCCAAGGAATCCTCGTTCTGCGCGCCGCCCGGAACGAAGCGCAGCGCTGCGGCGAGGAAGACGAGAGAGGGGCGGAGGCTGGTCAGGGGCCCGACTTGGTCCAGATGGCGATGACTCCGCAATCGGAGTCAGCCTTGAGGAACTCGGCGGGCGCTTCATTGGGGCTGCGGTAAATCTCCACGGCGACGATTCCCACGACGGGAAGATGCGGCGTCGACGACACCGAGGCCGGCATGCCGTCGACCACCCAGTCGGCGGCACACACGCCGTGCGCCGTGCGCGTCATCTGCGCGGTACAAATGCCCGAGCGGCAATTCAACCGCACGCCGGGGACGCCGCGGAGCAGGTCCGCCATCGTGGCGGCGTGGCTGGCTTCGATCTGGTCGTGCGTGATGAAGATGCCGCGGCCGGCGCGACGCCGCTCCTCGAATTCCTGCATGCGCCGCTGGAAATACCCCGGCCGGCCCTCGACCACAATCGGGTCGAGCTCGATGTCGATGGGCGCGACCTCGAAGATGTAGTCGACCACCTCCGCGTCAGCGAGGCGCAGCACCCAGGAGGTGACGCCGTAGCCGATCGCGCGCACCTCGAGGATATACGTCCCGGCACCCAGGCTGGCGTGACTGAATCGCCCGGCGCTGTCGGTGGCGGCATGCAGGCGTGTCCCGATCAGGTTAACTGTCGCCCCGATCACGGGCTGGCGGGATAGCTGGTCCACCACCTGTCCGTTGATCCCGCCGGTAGGGGTTATGGCGTGTCCCTGTACTTGGGCCTGCCCCCGCGCACCCCACGCCACCGTCAGCCCGAGGCACAACGCCGCCATCGGGAAGGGGAGGCGGGGGAGGATGTGGGCTGTGCCTGTCATGACCGCCGACCGTACGCGACCGTTGATAGATGATAGGGCGCCCCCGGCCGGATGCAACCCGGACATCGGGGGGTTGACAGGGTTATGCGTCGGGCCGTATAACCGGGGGGAGACCCAGTGTGGGTCCAGGGCCGTCAGGCCGTCACCTGATTCCCGAACGGTATGACTGTCGCGCTCATTCGACTGACTCGAATTGCCGTATTCGAGCGGATTCGCTCCCGCGAGTTCGCCCGCCGCATTATTTCCCACCCCCAGATTCCCAGTTCACGAGAGGATGCCCCCATGCTCCACAATCGTCGTGGCTTGCTCTTCGCCGCCGTCGCGGCGCTGGCGCTGCTCGTGGCCAGCGCGAATACGGCTCAGGCGCAAGATGCCGTGGTCCGCGGTACGATCACCTCCGATCGAGGTGAGCCGATCTCCGGCGCCAACATCGTCATCGACGAGCTGCGGCTCGGCGTGGTGACCAATGCGACGGGTCAGTACACCCTGTCCATTCCGGCCCCCCGCGTCCGCGGCCAGCAGGTGGTGGTGCGCGTCCGCGCGATTGGTTTCAAACCGAACAGCAAGGTCATCACGCTGTCGGCCGGCGAGCAGGCGGTCGACCTGGCGCTCGGCTACGACGTCAACCTCCTCGAGGCGATCGTCGTCACCGGCACGCAGGAAGCGACCGAAGCGGTGAAGGTGCCGTTCACCGTGAACCGCGTGGACGCCTCGCAGCTGCCCGTGCCGGCGTCGAACCCGCTGACGCAGCTGCAAGGCAAAGTGCCCGGCGCCAACATCGTGTCGGCGAGCGGCCGTCCCGGATCGCAACCGGCGGTGCTGCTGCGCGGGCCGACGTCGATCAACGCGTCCGGCCGCGGCCAGGACCCGTTGTACATCGTCGACGGCGTGATCATCAACGGCAACCTGTCCGACTTGAATCCCAGCGACATTGAAAATGTGGAAGTGGTGAAGGGCGCCGCGGGCGCCTCGCTGTACGGCGCGCGCGCCGGGAACGGCGTCATCAACATCACGACCAAATCGGCGCGGCGCAGCATGGAAGGCGTGAAGTTCGGCGTGCGCAGCGAAGCCGGGGTCAGCGATATCGAGCGGGACTTTGGGCTGGCGCGCTACCATGCGCTCGCCACCGATGAAACCGGCAGCGAGTTTTGCGAGGCCGTGACCGGGCAGCCGTTCTGCGCGCGCGTCTTCGACTACGCCGCCGAGCAGGCCCGCGTGAACAACACCCCGCAGGACTTTGCGCTGAACCCCAAGGGGTTCCCGATCGATCCGGGCTCGACGATTTCCGGCCAGCCGCTGCGCCAGCGCTTCCAGGTAGAGGCGTGGCCGGGGACGTCATACAACGCCGTGAACCAGCTCGTCACACCGAAGCCGTTCATGGAGAACAGCGTCGACATGAGCGGGCGGTTCGGCAGCTCGACCCGCTTCTTCGCGAGCGCGTCCAACCGGCGCGAGGAAGGCGCGATTCGCTTCCTCAACGGGTTCACGCGCAATTCGTTCCGGATCAACGTCGATCAGGGCGTGGGGACGGACTGGAATTTCGCGTTCCGCACGTCCTACACGCGGAGCACGCAAGACGGCCTCAATCAGGAGGAAGGCGGCAACGCGTTCTTCCGGCTGACGCGCGTTCCCGCGATCGTGAATATTCTGCAGACCGACACGCTGGGCCGACTGTACATCCGGCCGAATCTCCAGGGCGGCGGATCGCAGAACCAGAATCCGCTCTCGACGCTGCAGCAGACGTTCCGCGAGGACCTGACCAACCGTTTCATCGGCGGTCTCACGGCCACGTATTCGCCGGTGAACTGGTTCAATATGGATGCGAACTTCAGCTACGACCTTCGCCGCTCCACCGCCGCGGAGATTAACGACAAGGGCTTCCGCACCACGACGTCCACTCCCGCGAACCTTGGTTCGATCTTCCGCTCCGCGACGGGGCGCGAGGCGTTGAACGGCAGCGTCAATGCGACGTTCAAGCGCGACTTCGGGCCGGACTTCAAGTCTCGCTACACGTTCCGCTATCTGTTCGAGCAGCGCGATTTCAATTTCCAGAGCGCCCAAGGCAGCCAGTTGTCGGTGCAGGGCGTCACGGCGCTCAACAACACGCTGCAGAGCACGCGTGCCACAACATCGGATCAACAGCGCATCCGCGAGGTCGGCATGCTCGCGGGGACGAACTTCGAGTACAAGGGCCGCTACATCCTGGATGCGTTGGTGCGGCGTGATGGCAGCTCGCTCTTCGGGCCGGAGAGCCGGTGGAAGACGTTTGGACGTGCGTCGGTGGCCTGGCGCATCGCGCAGGAGCCGTGGTGGTCCCTCCCACAGGTCACCGAGCTGAAGCTGCACGGCTCGTACGGCACCGCGGGTGGCTCGCCGCGCTTCGATGCGCAGTACGAAACGTTTACCATATTGGCCGGCGGGCTGCTGTCGCTTGCGACGCTCGGCAACAAGAATCTGAAGCCCGAGCTGCACGGGGAAACGGAAATCGGTGGCGATCTCGAGCTATGGAATCGGTACGCCTTCAACGTCACGTACGCGCATGCGAACATCAAGGATCAGATCCTGCCGGTCCCGGTGTGCGCGTGCACCGGGTTCGCGCGGCAGTGGCAGAACGCCGGCACGCTGACGAACAACACGTTGGAGATGTCGCTCAACATCCCGCTGATCCAGCGGCGCGACATCCAGTGGTCCACGCGTGTGATCTATGATCGGAACCGATCCGTCGTCAGCGCATTGACCCCCCCGCCGTTCTTCTACGGCGCGGACCTCCAGGGCACGGGCTCGATCTTCCAGGCGAAGGTGGGTGAGCGGCTGGGCACGTTCTACGGCCACCGCTTCATCACCAGCTGCGCGGAGTTGCCGGCGCCGTTCTCCGGCGACTGCGGCGGTCCGACCAGTTCGTTCCAGGTGAACGACGAAGGCTTCCTCGTGTGGGTCGGCGCCGGCAATAACCCGGGCATGGGGATTACGAACAACCTCTGGGAAGCCAAGGTCAGTAATCCGGCCGGAAATACGAGCGTCACCCCGTGGGGGATCATTGAGCTGAACTGGGGCATGCCGATCCTGCTGCGCGATGCTGACGGGAACCCCCAGAACGTCGCGCTCGGGAACGCGCTGCCGGACTTCCGGTTCGCCGTCACGCAGGACGTGCGGTTCAAGCGGTTCAGTTTCTATGCGCTGCTCGATGCGTCGGTCGGCCAGAAGGTCTGGAATCAGGGATTCCACTGGGCACACCTGGACTTCCTGTCGAGCGACGTCGATCAGGTCGGGAAGTCGGTCGAGACGGCGAAGCCGATCGGGTATTACTGGCGCACGTCGCGGCAGGACGGCTTCACGGGGCTCGGCGGGTTCTACGACCAGCTGCTCCCCAACAACGAGACCGTGGAGGACGCGAGCTACGCGAAGCTGCGCGAAGTGCTCGTATCCTATCACATCGGCCCGATCGCGCGGACCGGCGATTGGGACATCAGCCTCGTGGGGCGGAACCTGTTCACGATCACGGGTTACCGCGGCTTCGATCCCGAGGTCGGCCTGTCGGGTGGTACGCAGCTGAACGGCGCAGGTTCGGCGGCCATCAATGCCGTGGATGCCTTTACGTTCCCGAACCTCCGCACCTTCACGATCGGATTGAGCTCGACGTTCTAATAAGCGGCTCCCCCCCTCGCCGCCGGGCTGTGGCCCGGCGGGGAGAGGGGTGAGCGTGCCCCTTTTTCTGTGGAGGAGAAAGCGATGTCCAAGCTTCGTTTTGTCGCCGCCAGCGTCTTGGCTTTGGGGTTCATGGCCTGCAAGGATACGCTGGTCGTTCAAGATGTGACCGATCCGGATCGCGACCGCTCGCTGAGCCGGCCCGCGGACGTCGAAACGTTCATCGGCTCGACGTACGCGCAGATTCAAAACGCGACGCTGGGCGGCTCGAACGACGATCTTCAGACCCAGCTACAAGTCATGGGCATGGAGAACACGTCCGCGCTCGCCAATTTCGCCATGGGTCCGCGCGGCGCGGTGCCGCGGCGACCGATCGACAACACCCGGAACGGCACGGGGAGTGCGGGGAACTATCGCGACTTTCAAGTCCTGACCCGCGCGGCGCGTATGGCCGCCATGGGCGTCAACGCCATGAATCGCCTGGGCACGCTGGGCTCGGCGTCCGTGGACGCCCGCGCGCACTCCTTCGCGCGGTTCGTGCAAGGGGTGGCGTACGGCGATCTCGCGCTCGACTACGATTCCGCCGCCCTCGTGAACGACGACGACACCCCGACGAGCATCCAGCCGCTCAAGGGCTACCTGGACGTCATGAATACCGCCCTGACGCTGCTCGACTCGGCGGTGACCATCGCGCGGGCAAACTCGGGCTCATTCCCGCTCCCAGTGACCTGGGTCCCCGGGCACGATCCCGCCGTAGCCGCCACGCGGCTCGATACCACGGCGTACTTCCAGTGGATTCGTTCGTACAAGGCCCGGTTCCGCGCCAGCGTCGGCCGGACGCCGGCCGAGCGCGCGGCGGCGGACTGGGCGTCGATCATCGCCGACGCCAATACCGGCATCACCGCGGACTTCAACATCGCAGCCAATCCGGCGACCGGCTGGGATGTCGTCTGGCCGGCGCAGGCGTTCGCGACGGGCCCCGCCAACTGGCACCAGATGTCGCAGTTCTGGCTCGGAATGGCCGACAGCTCGGGCGGGTATGACGCCTGGCTCAGAACGGACCCCGCGCTCCGCGAGCCGTTCCTCGTCGTCACCACCGATCGGCGCTTTCCCAGAGGCATCACGCGGGCCGCGCAGAACGTGGACACCAATCGCACCTTCAGCGGCGTCCCGTATCTCAAGAACCGCCAGGCCGGGGAAGACCAGCCCGGGCAACCGCTGCAAATCTCGATGTACGACTTCTACCGTTCGCGGGCGTTCAACTCCGCGGGCCGTATCGGCAACTGGCCCATCATGACGCGCGCGGAGATCCGTCTCCTGGCGGCGGAAGGCTATCTGCGCGCCGGGAACGTCGCCGCGGCAATCGCCCGGATCGACAGTTCCCGGACCGCCGTCGGCCTTGCCGCGCGTCCCGGATGCCGCGGCCACCGCTGGTCCCTACAAGGGGACGCGGTGTGGGCGGCTGTGGGATGCGCTGAAGTGGGAATACCGCATGGAGACGATGTACACGGGGTACGGCATGTGGTATTTCGCTGGCCGCGGCTGGGGCGACTTGCCGGAAGGCACGCCGCTCTACTGGCCGGTCCCGAATCAGGAGATGGACACGCGGTCCGAGCCGTTCTATCCGGTCGGCGGTGTCGCCAGGCCGGGTGGCGCCGCGGCGGGCAACTACGGCCTGTTCGCCGGCGGCGTGTACTGAGTATGCGCCGGGTTGCCGCGTACCGGCGAGCTGTGGCGATCGGGCTTCTGCCAGTTGTGGCGGGGTGTTACACCTACACGCCGATCGCCACGCTGCAGCCGAGTCCCGGCACGAACCTGTCGCTCGTGCTGAGCGACGAGGGGCGCATGCAGTCCATGCGCCAGGTGGGGCCGTACGCGATGCGGATCGAGGGCGAGCTGGTGCAGGCGACCTCCGACGATCTCGTGCTCGCCGTCTCCGACGTCGTGGACATTCGCGGCACGCACAGCAAGTGGACGGGAGAGTCGGTTTCACTCCCGCGCAGCTTCGTGTCGATGACGTACCAGAAGCAGTTCTCGCGCTCCAGAACGGTGCTGCTCGCGACCGCTGTCGCCGGCGGCATCGTGGCGATCATAGCCTCGCGCAACCTGCTGGGGTTCGGCGGGAGCGGTGATACCGGAACGACACCGCCGGATCCGAACGGTCAATGAATCCGATCAACCTCTTCGTGTGAGTGTAGCAATGAAGCGACTTCGGTTTTCTCTCTGCTGCGTGCTCGCCGTGGCCTACGGATGTAAGAAAGACGCCACGTTCACCGAGGTGGAGCCGCCGCAGGCGGCCCTCCACTGGCTGCACGCCGTTCCGGACACGGGCGAAATGGATATGCGGCCCGTCGACATCATCTCGAACGCCGGCCTGTTCGACGCCGTGTTCCGCGGATCCAACATGTTCTATCAAGGGATGGACGCGGGGACGCGGCAGATCCGCGTCTTCATGAGCAGCACGAACCCGGCGATCACCGGTGTGCCGATCCTCGACACGACGGCCACGTTCGCATCGCCGAATTCCTATACCGTCATCCACACCGGATTCGCACGGACCGGGTCGACACCGGGACGGGTGCTCTGGATCGTCCCGGATGCGGGAGCCGACCCTGGGGCGAACAACATCGGGATTCGCCTGCTGCACGCCGGTGTGGGTATGGGCCCGGTCGACGTGAACCTCACGCGTCATGCGACCGATACGCTGCCCGACGCGCCAGCGGTTCTCAACCTCGCTTATAAGGGCATAGGCAGCTACTTCACGCTCGTACGCGACAGCCTCGCAGCCGATTCGCTGCGCGTGGTCGTGACGGCGACGGGGACCAAGACGCCGGTGCTGTTCTCGGTCAAAATTCCGCGCGGCATCGCAGGCACGCCGACCAGCAACCCGATCGCCGGGGCGAGTGTGGCCGGGTCGGTGATCACGGCGGTCATCGTGCCGGCCTCCGTCGTGGGCAGCACGGCGCCGCAGGGCGGGGCATTCGCCGCGCCGAGCGCCGTGTTCCTGGTCGATCGGCGACCGGCGAACACGATTCCGAGTCCGTAAGCGATCTGGGGAGACCCAGGCTCGCGCCGCCGTTCCTCACGGGACCGGCGGCGCGATCGTTTTAAAGGATCGGCCGCCACCGCGGCAAGCCGTCGTTCCAGAAACCGCTGGTGATGCGGATTTTGCGAGTACCGTCGGCGTTCATGACCCAGATGTCGCCGCCCTGCTCATAGGCGATGCGCGTGCCGTCAGGGGACCAGCTGGGGGCGCCGGCGGGCGTGCTGGGATCGGTGAGACGGATGGGATTCGAGCCGTCGGCATTCATGACCCAGACGGCGAAGTCCGTCTCGCGATCCGACTGGAAGGCGATCTTCGTGCCGTCCGGCGACCAGGCAGGCGCATAGTCGGCGCCGGCGTGATTTGTGATATTCACCGGCCCGGACCCGTCGGCATTCATGACGTAGATGTCCGCGTTCCCGTCCCGGTCGGAGACAAACGCGATCTTTGTCCCGTCGGGCGACCAGGCGGGCTGGGCGTCCTGCGCGGAGTCGTAGGTCAGACGGACGACGTTCGATCCGTTGGGATCCATGACGTAGATCTCGGGATTGCTGTCCCGCGTGGAGCCAAATGCGATCTTCGAGCCGTCGGGGGACCAGGCGGGGTGATAGCTGTCCGCGCTGTCCTCGAAGGTCAGCTGGGTGACGTTGCTGCCGTCCGAGTTCATGACGTAGAGGTGGAAATGCACGGCTTGGGTCGTGTCGCCCCGCTGATCCGACTGGTACGCGATCTTGAGCGTATCCGGCGACCAGGTGCCCCAATCCTCCAGAGCGAAGCTCGTGGTCAGCCGCGCGAGATTCTTGCCGTTGAGATCCATCGCGTAGATGTCCGCGCGGCCATTGCCGATTCGCGTGAAGATGATCCGGCCCGGGCCGGGATCCGGCCCCGGTTCGTTGGTACCGCAGGCGGCAAGGAGCAGCGGGAGCGTGAAGAGGCCGGCCAGACGACGGATCGGGGTCATGGCCGGGAAGGTAGGAGCCTCCCGAACGGTCCTGCAAGGGCGTAGGGGTTCCCTTGCGGGCCGTTGTGCCACGCGTCACTATATGGAAAGGGAACGTCCTTCAACCCGGAGGCAGCATGGATCAGATTTCTGTTCGCTGCGTTCTCCACCTCCAGCGCAACATCATCATTCCCGGTCGATGTAGTCGCTAGCGGCCGATCGCAGGCGTCTCTGCAGGCCGCTCCCGGTCTTCGGACCGGACAATCGCGTTTCCAGGTCCATTCCTTCAAACAATGAGGAAGGGGAATATGCGATTTGCGATTTCGAGAACAGTCATGCCCGTCACGCTCGTGCTGCTCGCGCTATGCGCGAGGCCGGCGGCGGCGCAGCAGGCAACCGTTGATGGGCGGGTCGTGGATTCGGCCTCCCACCAGCCGCTGATTTCCGCCGAGGTGCTCATCGCGGGCACGACCATTCGAGCGCTGACCGACCGGGAAGGGCGTTTTCACATTGCAAACGTCCCGCCGGGGTCGGTGACATTGCGGGCAAAATTCATTGGCTACCGCGTGGCTCTGCAGAGCATTACCGCCACCGCCGGCCAGGCCACGACCGTTGAACTTCAGCTCGCCGCTGCGCCGGTCGGCCTCGAGGCGGTCGTCGTCACGGCGACGGGTAACGCGATGCAGCGCGAGCAGGGCAACGCGGTGCACACGGTCGATCCGGCGGACATCATCTCGAAGGGGGCGCCGACGAGTCTTGCCGACGCACTGAGCGGCCGGGCTCCGGGGCTGCTGATCCAGAACTCCGGTGGCACGAGCGGCACGGGGACGCGCGTACGGATCCGTGGTTCCAACAGCCTATCGCTCTCCAATGAGCCGGTGATATATGTGGACGGGATTCGGGTCGAGAACGGCGCGAGCTCCATTTCCGTTGGTGTCGGGGGACAGACGCCGTCGCGGCTCAACGACATCGATCCCAGCGATCTCGAGCGTGTGCAGATCGCGGGCGGACCCTCAGCGAACGTCTTGTATGGCACCGACGCCGCGAATGGCGTGATTCAGTTACAGACCAAACAAGGGAAGGTTGGCCCGACGCGGTGGGACTCGTACGCCGAGGGCGGTATTCTGAACGATATCACGACATATCCGGCGAATTACCGCGGCCTCGACGCGCTCGATTCCGCGTGCACACTGATCTCGACGGTGCGTGCGACAACGCCGTGCGTGCAGACGCGATTGTTGAGCTTCAATCCCCTGGAGACCAACAGTCCCTTCCGCACGGGTCATCGTCGTCAATACGGCCTGGCGGCATCCGGCGGCACCGATCAGATGACGTATTACCTGGCGGGCCACTTCAATGACGAGCAGGGCGTGTACGCCGTCAACAAGAACCGCCAGACCAGCTTCTTGCTCAATGTCCATCAGTTCGTCGGCGCCAAATTCGACGCGCTCGCGCGCGGGGGCTACACGACGACCACGCTGCGCCTGCCGGAAAACGACAACAACTCCCTCGGCGTGCTCTCGAGCGGCTTCCTCGGTCGCGCCGATACGATCAACCAGGGCTATGGCTTCCTCACGCCACAGCAAAGCGCTTCGATCCGCACGTTCCAGCAGATCGATCGCTTTACCGGAAGCATCCTCCCGACCTATCGGCCCAAGGACTGGCTGACCATCAATGGCACCCTGGGCGTGGACTTCACGAGCCGATTCGATCACAAGACGTTCGTGCCGGGAGCTATTCCCGCGTCGTTCAGCTCGACTTCGAATGCAGGCAGCCGGGCGGCGAATCCGTTCCAGATCTACAACTGGACCGCGAGCGTCAATGCCACGGCTTCATTCGTCCTGACGCCATCGATAAGCTCGACGACCACCGCCGGCTTCCAGTACTACCGCAACGTCTTCCATGGGGTGCTCGCCAGCCGTCAGAACCAGACCGCCGGCACCGGCTCGCTCGGCGGCGGCGTCATCCCCGCCGACAGCGAGACGACACAGCCCGTCGCGACCCTGGGGAAGTATCTCGATGAGCGAGTCGCCATAAATAACCGGATCTTCATCGACGGCGCGGTGCGCAGCGATAAGAACTCGGCGTTCGGCATCAAGTTCGGCAACATCATCTACCCGAAGCTCTCGACGTCATGGGTCATCTCCGAGGAGCCGTTCTTCCCACGGAGTGATGTGGTCAACACCCTGCGCTTGCGGGCAGCGTGGGGCCAATCCGGTGTGCATCCGGGACCGCTGGACGGCGTCGCATACTTCAGTCCGACACCCGTCGTCGTCAACAATGTCGACGTGCCGGGGTTCACCGTCGGCAATCTCGGCAACCGCACGTTGAAGCCGGAGCGTACCCGCGAGGTCGAGCTGGGCTTCGAGGCGGGACTGTTCCGCGATGTCGCGCATGTGGACGTCGCCTATTACGACAAGTCGTCGCGTGACGCGCTCATCGCGGTCACGCTCGCGCCCAGCCTCGGCGGCCCGACGACGCAGTTCGAGAATCTCGGACGCGTGTCGAACAAGGGCGTCGAGATCTCCGCGAATGTCGCGCCCGTGCGCCGCCCGAATCTTGAGATCAACCTGAACGCGAGCGCCTGGGGCAACCGGAACCGGCTCATCGAGCTGGGGCCTGGTATCTCACCCATCATCTTTGGACTGGGCGGCGCGTCGCAGCGTCATCAGCCGGGGTATGCGCTGGGCAGCTACTTCATGACGCCGTATTCGTGGCGCGACGCCAACAAAGACGGCA